>BNJT01000611.1_pt1 | contig 86143 bp, 81 predicted proteins | sample 8540491 | NCBI WGS metagenome assembly BNJT01 (sample SAMD00202455, study PRJDB9452) | human saliva metagenome | host: Homo sapiens | reverse complement strand
CATCAATGAGTGAACCGTTTCGCCAATCGCATATCAAGAAACCGCGCTTCCCCGAATAGGGAAGCGCGGTTTTCTAATACATGAAGTCAGGTTGGGCGATGTTGTGTTGTGAATAGACCATTTAATTCCACCATAGACACCTATAAAAGGTAAGGGAAACAGATACTGTCCCCAAAACGTGTGTAAGCTCCAAAGTTCTTATATTTGTGGTGAAATAGCTAATCAAACAAAGAACAATGAAGCTTACAGCTGAACAAAGATCGGAAATTATTTTCCGAAATGGCCTCAAGTGAGGCCGGTTTTAATGAGTTAATGCGCGTGCTTTTGGATAGTTTTTCCAAGCAGGAGCGCGCCCTCTTCTTAGAGGAACATAAAGGTGAACAAGGCAATGGTTTCCGTCCTCGTCGTTGGCGTGGCCACGGTTGCAGTTTCCAACTTCGCATCCCTCGCACTCGCTCGGGTGCTTTTCAACCGATCATACTCGGCGTCTTGGCTGCTCAGGAAAGCGAGCGTGCACTGCTTTTTTTCATGAGTTGTATGCGCGTGGACTTTCCTGTGAAGACATCGCCGAGGTGGGTCGCCGCATCTACGGTCACCACTACAGCAAACAGCAGGTGAGTCGGCTCTCCGGGGCTTGTTACGAGGAGATCCAAGAGTGGCTTGCGCGCCGACTTTCTTCTCATTATTTGGCCGTCTCACATCGATGCCACGTTCTGCAGCACGCGTCGCGACGGGAGCGTCTCGAAGGAGGCCTACTACACGATGTTGGGACTGTTGCCCGACGGCAGTCGCGAGGTGCTCACGGTGGTAAATCACCCCACAGAAGGGGCAATTACTTGGGAAATGGAGCTCGAAGCGCTCAAGGAGCGCGGCGTGGAACAAATCGATTTGATCGTCTCCGATGCCTTGAGCGGTATCGAAAATGCGGTGTGTTCGGCTTTTTCCCACGGCGCTGCACCAACTCTGCGTCGTGCATTTCAAACGCAAGGTTTTGAACACCGTTTCCACCAAAGACAAAGCCGAGGTCGGAGAGGAACTCAAGGCGCTCTTTTCCCGTGGAGCATACCGACATGACACCTCTTGCGGCCTATGAGAATTTGCGTACCTTTGCTCGGCGTTGGGGCAAGAAGTACCCTGAGCCTTGCCCGATTGGCCAGAGAACGCAATGCGGCCTATTTCACCCTATCTGAGGTTTCCCGAAAATGTGCGCCGAATGATTTATTCGACCAACTGGGTGGAACGTCTCAATCGCTGCTACAAGCGCACTTTTGCTCATGCGTGGCGCGATGCCATCTCCCGACTCGGTAGTATATCTCTTGGGCTCTGTGGCCAAGGAGAAAACAGAAGGGACGTATGCAAGACGACTTCCATTTTTTTCGGGAATGGAAAATCAAGTAAAACGACAAAGAAAAATCAACATCAAAAATCTTCTCCGGCTTGGGGTACCCCAAGCCGGAGGGGAGGACAAAGGAGAATCTTACACACTTTTTCGGACATTACCGGGAAACAGAGAAAGCCTTTTTCTTGCTGCATACGATGTTAGTAGAAAAGACATAACAAGAGTTGAATCAAAAGTTCTTTGAGGCAGTGTGCGGTCTTATTGGGCAAAAAACGCCGCAGAATCTGCGGCGTTTTTTTGCGCCGTATAATGCCGCATTGTGGGATATGAGTACTCGTTTTGCTATTTCCATTTAGCTTTTTCTCGCGAAATGCTTCCTTGCCGGTGATTTTTTTGTATCTTCGCTCCATATCAAATTCAAAATCCCTCTCCGCAATGGAACAGCAACTGAAAGACATCGTATCCCATTTCGCCATTGAGGGCGAAGTGCGTGACATTCACCCCCTCGGCAATGGCCTGATCAACACCACCTATGCCGTTGAAACCGAAGGCAACGGCACCGACTATGTGCTGCAAAACGTCAATGTGGCCATCTTCCCCGACATCGATCTGCTGATGAACAACATCGTCGAAGTCACCGGCCACATTCGCCAAAAGCTCGAAGCCGCCGGCACGCCCGACATCGACCGCAAGGTGCTGCGTTTCGTGCCCGCCAACGATGGCAAATATTACTATCACGACGGTGAGAAGTTTTGGCGCGTGATGGTGCTCATCCCCGACACCACCTCCAAGAGCGGTGTGAGCGTGGAGAATGCCGCCATTGTCGGCGAAACCTTCGCCCAGTTCCAGTCTATGCTTGCCGACCTCCCCGCCCAACTCGGCGAGACGATCAAGGATTTCCACAACATCGAGTTCCGCATTCAGCAACTCAATGACGCTGTGGCCGACAACAAAGCCGGCCGTGTCGATGAGCCAGCCGTGAAAGCCCTGCTCGACGAAATCCGCAAGCGTGAGCAAGAAATGACCAAGAGCGAACGCCTCTTCCGCGAAGGCAAACTCCCCAAGCGCATTTGCCACTGCGACACGAAGGTGGACAACATCCTCTTTGACCGCGACGGCAACGTGCTTTGCGTCATCGACCTCGACACCGTGATGCCCTCGTTCATCTTCTCCGACTTCGGCGACTTCCTCCGCACGGCTGCCAACACCACACGTGAGGACGATCCGAACTTCGACAACATCTCGTTCCGTTTCGACATCTTCGAAGCCTTTGCCGGCGGTTACCCTCAAAGGCGCACGCGGCTTCCTCACCGAGATCGAAATCGAAAAATCTGCCCCTACGCCACGGCACTCTTCCCCTACATGCAGGGCGTGCGTTTCCTCACCGACTATCTGAACGGCGACACGTACTACAAGACCACGCACCCTGCACACAACCTCGAGCGCGCCGGCAACCAAATCCGCCTGTTGCAGTGCGTCGAAGAAGCCACTCCGCGCATGGAAGCCTTCATTCGCGAACAGCTCGGCTAATTCGCCCATCGATCGCTTATTTCTTTTCCGCCTCTGTGCTCGTGCCACTGCGAACGAGCGCCGAGGCGGTTTGCGTTTTCCCGGGAGCGGCTCTCCAATGCCCGATTTCGCTCACCACAATTTTCTTACTTATGGCTTGTACCCCTGAATTTGTCGATTTTGTCGCCGCTCAACTGGCCGATGCCGGTGCTGTGCGCGTGCGCAAAATGTTCGGCGACCACCTGCTCTATGTCGATGAGAAACCCGCGGTGTTGCTCTGCGACAATGTGGCCTATGTGAAGATGCATCCGGCGCTCGAAGCGTTGATGGCCGATGCCGAAACCGGTCACCCTTATCCCGGCGCCAAGTTGCATTACATTCTCGACGTTGAGCACCGCGCCGAAGCCCTGCGTGTGGTCAAAATTTTGGCTGAAGTGCTGCCCCTGCCGACGCCTCGCCGCAAAGCGAAAAAAAGGTTCATCAGACAATGCAAAGTGACGAGTGTAGCTGTGACTGCCCGGGGCAAAGGATATCCGTTCCCGGCAATCATAGTCACAATCCGCACACTTATACTTGTAGCGGCGACTTTCATACGCAGAATTACCTTTTTGCCACCGATCGGAAGGCAAATAGCGAGTGCGAAAGCCATTCTTCGCCAAATGGGCATGACCGCATTGGGGACCGCATTTCGGAGCTTGTTTATTTTCGATATGTAAGATGATTGTGTTACTTTTGTATTCCTCTCGTAGACACTTGTGGTGATACAATCCCCAAGCAGATATAGAAAACTACTGTTCATAGCTGCATATTTGTCGGTGCTAATTCAAATATACAATTTGTTCAGCGGTTTTCTTCTTTTTTTAGAACCCCATCACTCCAAAATGTCGGATGAACCAATTAGTTCCTCACTTAGTTTTTACTCCTGATAAACCTCTAATCTCTTCTTTTTGTAATTAAGAATGAATCTTGTGCCTTGTAGGAAATCTGCGTTTAAAGTGCCGATATTCTCATCTGTTACAACTAACTTTGTTTTGTATTTAATACCCGAAACATCGACCTCATCATCGAGGAAGCTAGTTTCCTGCAAGGATAAAGCCTTAGAAAATGAAGCCCTTTCGATTAGTTTGTATTCTGTTGGAATAACCCCAATTTGAGTAGAGACCTCATTAAAGCGAGATCCTAGATCAAAAAGATAAAGTCCTTTTTTCTTGTTAATTATAGCAGAAATGAGGATTGCATCAAGAAATGGAGAGTCTTTTTTATTGTAATTCTTCCAAGGAATATATATAGGCTTTGAGTTTGTAGAAGTGGTTTGTGGACTTAGCATAAAGTTCTTCAAATCAAACTCCCATAACTCTTGCTTTAGAACATTTGCTCCTATAATGAATTTAGGAGCATACTCTTTAAATTTCCCTCGAAAATCAAGAATGAAACAATATAGTTTTTCATAGCTTTTACCCGAAAGTTGAAGTGAGGATAAGGTCATGTATCTAACTTTATTTTGCAGATCGGTGTTATATACTTCTTTCTCGTTATCTATGATTATACCACATGAGTCAGCTGCAAAAGTTGAATCTATAGCGCAATAAGTGAATCCGGTATCTATCATTGCGTTCACCGGGAATGTCCTACCTTCATAAGTGAAAGAAGAACCTACAGAGATCCAATGCCCTTTCATTGTAATGGGAACTTGTGCTGCTACACTTAGCGCTGAGATGATGAGTGTTGAAAGCAGAGATATGGAGCGACTAATCATTGTATAATAGTTGTTGAGGAAAAATGAATTCAGTGCAAATATAGATGTCTCTTATCAAATACAGAAGATATAGGGGATTTTCTATTTCATTGAAAAATAATGGAGAATGACTTTGCTATTTCACTTGTAATTCCTGCTTTTGCAATCGTCAATATTGACTCATAACACTATCCTCCCACACAGTATGACTAATACTCATATGCGCTTGCTTACGGAGCAAGAACTCCATGACATTTATGGAGGTAATATCTTTACTTCTATCTGGAATTGGCTTAAAAAGCATTTTACGGTGCAAGTTTCAAATGATTCTGTTAATGGACCTGTAATAACAGGTACTGTGACCATTAGATTGGGAGGGCAATAATTTCTTTCCCTAAGAGACTTTCAAGAGTTGAGGTGTAATTATAATTACACCTCAACCTTTTTATTATTGGCTCTTATGTACTTCTAGGGGAGTATGATACGGTCTTTCTTATAGTCTAGGACAAAGGACTTTTCTTTGAGGAAATCTATATTGAGGTATCCCATCCTCTCGGTGTTTAGTACAAAATCAAGCTTTGTATGGATAATACCAATTTGAAAGTTAGCCTGCTCTACAATGGAGTTTTCTTCTTTAGTCAACTCGGTGGATACATTGGCTTTTTCTAACACTTTGCTTCCAGTAGACTTTATGCCAAGATGTATAGGTAGTAGATTGTTTCTAGAGCCTGTATCAAGAAAGAAATAACTCTTCTTTCCTTGAACTTTTGCTTGGAGAATAATCTCATTGGGGTATCTAGCTTTCTTCCGCTCCCAAGCAATAATAGAATAATGCTGTGGCAATTCAGAGGGGAACATTAATAGCAAATTCTTTAGGTCAAAACTCCAAAGGTTTCTACTGAGAATATCTGCCCCAATGATAAAAAGGGGAGAATACTGTTTGAACTGTTTCTGCAAATTGATCACATAGCAATATAAGTTACTATAGACTTTGTTACCCACAGCAAGCTCAGATATGTATACTCTTGGTACTTGAAGTGGCGATTTCTCTGTACTATAACTAATAAGGACAGAGTCACGACTTATAATTGCTGAAGTTGCTGCAAAAGCAGAATCTATTACGCAATAAGTACAACCTGTATCTATCATCGCCTGAACAGGAATGTTATTTCCACCATACGAGAGCGAAGCATCTACATACATCCAGTTGTTTTTGAATGTTATGGGTATTTGTGCTACTGAGCTGAGAACGGAAACGATGGTTACTGAAAAGAGTATAAGAATGCGATTTGTCATATAATAGGAGGTGTTTAGGGGATAATGATAGAAAAGTATATAATTGTACGATACGAAGATAATGCTTTCTGGTGAAAAGGAAGAGAAGAATTCAGATAATGAAAAATAACAGCAGAAAAGTTTTGGCTGTTTCATTTCTGATTCCTAGGCACACAACTCATAATTCCTCAATAGTATGACAAACAATCATATGCGCTTGCTTACGGAGCAAGAACTCCATGACATTTATGGAGGTAATATCTTTACTTCTATCTGGAATTGGCTTAAAAAGCATTTTACTCTCTACGTAGAGAATGAACCTCAAATTGGTCCTAACGGAGGGCTTAGAGGCTCTTTTGACTTCTGAGAATTCTTTCTCAAGACGCACAAAGGCGAGATGTAGTTAAACTGTATCTCGCCTTTGTGTCATATCTTTTTATTCGCCTTTAATCTAAAATGAATATACATTTGTTCTTGTAGTCTAGAACAATAGACTTGCCCCATAGGAATTGTGCATTGAGATAACCTTGTTTCTCGGGAGTAAAAAACATGTCTATTACCTTATCAATAAAGCCAACTTTTAGTTGTGCCTGCTCAACAACTTGTAGCTCTTTTATGCTCAAGGACTCTGCAATATTAGCCGTTTGCTCTTGTTGAGTTTTAGTTGCGGCTATACCTAAAGATTGAGGAATCTTATTTCTTCTACTGCCAGTATCAAATAAGAAGTATCCCTTTTTGCCATTAACTTCTGCTTTAAGTATGATGTCATTAGGAAATATGGCTTTTCGGCTTACCCATTTTATCTTCTGCTTTTGCTGTGGTAATTCTGTGAGGAACGATAAAACACTGTTTTTAAGGTCTATGTTCCACAAGTCTCTGCTTATGATATCTGCACCAATGATAAAGGAGGGGGCATATTCCTTAGCCTTTCCTTGCAAGTCCACGATGATGCACAAAACATTGTTATACACTTTCTCTCCAATAGCAAGTTGGGGTAAGTTTACTCGAGATACTGACATCGGAGTCTTTTGCGTGCTGTAGCTTATAGACGTAGTATCGATAGTAGAGAGTTGTAAATCTGCGGCAAAGGTGGAGTCTATCAAACAATAGGTACACCCAGTGTCAATAATTGCCGAGGTGTGGACGTTTTTCTCTTTAGACGATAGCATGGCATCTATATACATCCAGTTATTCTTGGATATTATGGGAATTTGTGCTGTCGAGCTGATAACAGATGCAATGGTTATTGAAAAGAGAATAAGAATGCGATTTATCATATAGCAAGGGGTTTTAGGGGATAATGATAGAAGAGAAAGTAATTGTATGATGCAAAGATAATGCTTTCTGGCCAAAAGAAAAAAATCATATAAATGAAAAATAACAGCAGGAAAGCCGTAGAGTCAACCGACTAGTGCAAAATTAAGCAATCCTTTTGTAGCACGCTGCTTTTGATGTTTCAAACTTTTGTTTTTGCTTGGTGCGATATTTTTTGCTGTACGCGTGCCATCTTTTGGTTCATCCTACACCTGCAGTACCCGACTAACTACCGGAAACCCTTTCTCAAAAGTGCACCGGCCTCCCACTTCAGCCCAACGCGCACGCGTCCGGCGTTTTTCGATTTTTTCCTTCACCGCTTCACCTTTGGCCCCTAACTTATTGAGGGATAGAATGATGCGGGTGAAGGTTTCACCCTTTTGTATTCACCCCCGGTGAAGGCAAAAATGCACCTTTTGTTCACCTGTATTAGATTGAATATCAGGTTGATGGCTTCGTGGGTGAAGGGTGAAGGCAACAAAATGAAACTGTTTGAGGCGCGCGACGCGTATACGCGTGTGCGAGAAAAACGACGATTTTCGGCTTTTTTTCAACGTGGCCGAAAGGCATAGAAAACACGGGACGATTCAAACGAATCGTCCCGTGTTTTTTTGGAAAAGAGTGGGGAGTTTCGGCGAAAGTGTTCGCGCTTTTTGTGCGACGCGTCACACCGGTTCGCCGTCGGGTGAATACTCTTGATAGAGAAAAATCGTTGTATGGATATTTCTGTACGTGAAGTTCGCGCACACGAGCGTAGAGCAGTTCGCGGAGCTCGTCGATGTTTTGCTTTTGGCGCGCCGAAATGAAAAATCACGTCCGACACCGCGCCGGCGCCCGGGTGGCGCGCTTCTGTGAGTGCCTGCGGCGCGTGCCATCCACGTTTGCATGAGTTCCGGCAACGGGATGTTTTCCTTGCCGGCCGGAGTGAGATCGTTCGGATCTTTCGGCGTGAAGGTGTAGGCATCCATCTTGTTGAAAAATGAGAATCTGCGGTTTGTCGGCGCAACCCAAGTCGCAGAGCGTGCGATCCACCACTTCGATCTGTTCCTCGAAGTCCGGGTGGCTCACGTCGACCACATGCACGAGCAGATCGGCTTCGCGTGTCTCGTCGAGGGTCGATTTGAACGACTCGACCAAGTCGGTCGGGAGCTTGCGGATGAACCCCACCGTGTCGGCCAGCAGAAAGGGGAGGTTGCTCACCACGACCTTGCGCACCGTCGTGTCGAGGGTGGCGAAGAGTTTGTTTTCGGCAAAGACCTCGCTCTTCGAAAGCAGGTTGAGGAGGGTCGATTTGCCCACGTTGGTGTAGCCAACGAGCGCTACGCGCACCATTTTGCCGCGATTTTGTCGCTGCGTGCGCTTTTGTTTGTCGATTTCGGCGAGTCGTTCTTTGAGGAGCGACATGCGGTTGAGAATGATACGACGGTCCATTTCGAGCTGTGTTTCGCCCGGGCCGCGCAGTCCCACGCTGCCGCCTTTGCCACCGCCGGCGCCACCGGATCCACCGCCTTGACGCTCAAGGTGCGTCCACAGGCGCTGCAGGCGAGGGAGCATGTAGCGATATTGCGCCAACTCTACCTGCGTTTTGGCATTGGCGGTTTGGGCGCGCATGGCGAAGATGTCGAGGATGAGCGAGGTGCGGTCGAGAATCTTGACCTGCAACACGGCTTCGATGTTGCGGAGCTGTTTGGCAGAGAGTTCGTCGTCGAAGATCACCATGCCCACGGGCTGAGGCTTCTCCTCATCGGCCGGCCAGAGCGGGTCTTTCTCCGCTTCTTCGGCCGCCTGTTCGCAGTCTTCGATGTACTGACGTATTTCTTCGAGTTTGCCTTTGCCGACATAGGTCACACTGCTGGGGCCGTCGGCGCGTTGGGTGAATCGGCGCACGGTGAGTGCCCCCGCTGTTTCGGCGAGAAACTCAAGTTCGTCGAGATATTCGTCCGTTTTCCGTTCGTCCTGCGTTTTGGTGATCAATGCCACCAGCACAGCCGTTTCGGCGCGGGCTTCAGATTGAATAAATTCTTTCATAATAGAGCGTAGGATGCTGAAGTTTTACCCTCGTGGAGGGGGTGCCGTGTGGCACGTGGTGCGACAAAGATACGATATTTTTCGGAAGTGCGGCGTGCTGCGCGCGGTTTAGTGCACGGCGAGGAGGATAGGAGAAAAAATGTCGTTGTCGACGGGACGAAAAAGGGGCACCGATTGGGGCGAAAAACGCAGTCCCGGCACCTCGGCATGTCAAATTATTTTCGTAAATTTGCCGTCAAAGCATAGCTTATGAACGCACCCCGCATACTCATCATCTACACCGGCGGAACCATCGGTATGCTCGAGAATCCTGTTACCGGGGCGCTCGAGGCTTTCGATTGGGAACACATCCGCAACTTCGTGCCGGAGTTGGATCGCTTTCACTACGAGATCGACACCGTGACTTTCGGCCCCCCCATCGACTCCTCGGACATGGAACCGAAGGATTGGTGTCGCATGGTTGGGATTATTGCGCAAAACTATGATCGCTACGACGGTTTCGTCTTGCTTCACGGTACGGACACCATGGCTTTCACGGCTTCGGCCTTGAGCTTTATGCTTGAAAAATTTGGCCAAGCCCGTCGTGGTCACCGGCAGTCAGTTGCCCCTCGGGCAGTTGCGCACCGATGGGAAGGAAAACCTGCTCACCGGTATCGAAATCGCCGCAGCGCGCTATGCCGACGGCACGCCGGTGGTGCCGGAAGTGTGCATCTTTTTCGAGAATCGGCTGTTGCGCGGTAACCGAACGACGAAAATCAACTCGGAAGGGTTCAATGCCTTTCGCTCGTACAACTATCCGGCCTTGGCGCATGCCGGTATCCACATTCGCTTTGAGGAACCCTACATCCTGCGCCGCACCGCGGTCGAACCGTTTCGCCCGGTCTATCGGCTCGACACGCATGTGGCGATCCTAACGCTCTTCCCCGGCATCTGCGAGGAAGTGGTGACCGCCGTGTCGGAAATACCCGGTCTGCGCGGGCTGGTGCTGAAGACCTACGGCGCCGGCAATGCGCCGCGCAAACCATGGCTCTACGAGCGACTGAACGAAATGAGCCGTCGCGGGGTGGTGATTGTCAATACCTCGCAGTGCGCCACGGGCGCTCGTCGACATGGGACGCTACGAAACCTCGTTGCGACTCATCGAGGCGGGCGTGCTCAACGGCCGCGACATGACGGTCGAGGCGGTGGTGACAAAACTCATGTTCCTGCTCGGCCACGAAACTGATCTCGACAAGATCAAGGAACGGATGAACACCTCATTGGCCGGCGAAGTAACGCTCGGAACGCTGTGAAGACGTGGCTGTGTGCCGCATGGGCGGCTGTGTGCTGCCTGTGGTTGTGCGTGGCTTGCGCGCCGACGGTAGAAACTGAAGGACGTTTGCGTCATGCCCGACTCCTGCGCTTGGAAACACGTGCCGGCTATGAACTGGCCACGGTGCTCGATCCGTGGGATAGCACGGCGGTGCGCGCCCAATATGCTTTGGTGCCCCGCGGCACCGTCCCCGATGTGCCTTCGGGCTGCACGGTGATCGAAGTGCCTTGCCGCCGCGTGTTGCCGCAGAGCACTGTGCACGCCGCTTTGCTCCTGCGACTCGGTGCGGCCGACTGTTTGGCAGGCATTTGCGAGGCGCGTTTTGTCGTCTCTCCGCGATTGCAGCGCGAACGACTCGCCGATTTCGGTTCGGGCACTGCGCCCGATGTCGAACGTATGAAAACGGCCGGCGTCGATGCGTGGTGGTATGCGCCTTTTGCCAACGAGCGCCCCACGGTGGTCGAGCGATTGGGGATCCCCACGATATGCTGTGCCGACTACATGGAGAGCACGCCCCTCGGTCGCGCCGAATGGATGCGCTTCTATGGTCGTTTGGTTGGGCGCGGTGCGACGGCGGACAGCCTTTTCGCCGCGGAAGAAAACGCCTACCGCGAAGTTCAACAAGCGGCGAAGGCGAGTCTGCCGAAACAGGAGCGCCCGTTGGTGATGGTGGATCGGGCGGAACACGGCACGTGGTATGTGCCCGGCGGACAGAGCTATGTGGCGCGTGTCATAGCCGATGCCGGCGGCCGCTATGTGTGGGCCGACGATGCGCATGCCGGTAGCGTACCGATGGAACTTGAACGGATGCTGCAACGCTGTGCCGATGCCGATGTGTGGGTGGTGAAATATGCTGCGCCGCACGAACTGACGTATGAGATGCTGCAGCGCGAACAACCCCTCTACACGCGTTTTCGGGCGTTTCGCCAACGCCGTGTTTGGGGCTGCAACACCCTGCGCAGCGCTTATTACGAAGAAACACCTTTTGCCCCCTCGCTGCTATTGCGCGCTTGGCGCAATGTGCTCACTGCTGAGAGGAAAAGAGCCGAGAACGCCGGCGGGGCGAAGGACACTGACGAACAAGAACCCCGGTTCACGCCTTTGCACTAAACCTTGTGCGCGTGTGACAAACCGCCGCGCGACGGCTGCGCAGGACTTCCTACATTCGGTTATTCGGACGAGTCGGTGAGTCCCATTTGTCCATCCCCACAACAGCGCTATGCGAAAATTTCACCGATTCGGTCTCCCGTTGCTCCTGCTACTCGCCGGTTTTGGACTCGTCGTTGCGAGTCTGTGTTGCGGTAGTGTAGAACTTACGCTCGGCGAAGTCGGATCGGCACTCTTCGGCGGTGAAACCTCAGACACGGCGCGTGCGATTGTCTTGGACTATCGTTTGCCGCGCTTGCTCACAGCCTTGACGGTGGGTGCGAGTTTGGGGCTCTGCGGACTGATCACTCAGACGTTGTTCGAAAACCCATTGGCCGATCCTTCGCTCTTCGGCATTCATGCCGGCGCCGCCGTGGGTGCCGCTGCCGGACCGCTGATTTTGAGTAGTGGTGCACTCCTTTTTCTCCGCACGCTTCCACCGTTAGCCGGCGAATTGTTCGGGGTGATTATGGCTTTGTGCGGCGCTTTGCTCGTCTTGGCACTGATTGTGCAGTTAGCTCGTAAACAGTTTCACGGAACCGCCCTGTTGGTGGCCGGTGTGATGATTTCATTCGTCCTCTCCTCGGTGCTTGCGCTGATGGCTTACTTTTCCACGACCGACGGTTTGCGCAGTTTTCAGCTGTGGACACTGGGCGATTTCTCTTCCGTCGGCCGAATGCGCCTACCCCTTTTCGTGGCGGCATTGCTTTTACCGATCGCCTATTGTTGGCGGCAGACGACCACGCTCGATGCTTGGTTGCTCGGCGAAAACTATGCGCGCACTTTGGGCATTGACCCGCGACGCAGTCGTTCGCGTCTGCTCTTTGCTGTGGGCTGGATCACCGCTTGGTCGACGGCTTTCTGTGGGCCGGTGGCGTTCGTCGGCCTGGCTGCCCCCCATGCTGCACGACTTTTGAGCGGCACTTCGCTCCATCGGCGCAACTTACCGATGACACTTGCCGTCGGAGCACTCTTGGCACTGGCCTGTCAGTTTCTTTGCGCTCTCCCTTGGCCGTCGGGCACACTCCCCCTCAATGCGGTAACACCGCTGATTGGCGCGCCGATCGTCTTTTTGCTCTTGATGCGGCGCCCTTCTCATTGACTCAACACAACAACAAACACTACTTATGACAGAACCTAATAATAGTGGCATGTCTCGTCCCTTTATCCTCATCTCCAACGATGATGGTTATAAGGCCGCGGGTATCAACACACTGATCGATACGCTCCATCCGATGGCCGATCTGCTTGTCGTGGCACCGGGCGGTGGACGTTCGGGCTACGGATGCGCCATCACTTCGACCGCGCCCATCCACAACCGTTTGGTGCACCGCGAAGAAGGATTGGAAATTTTCGCTTGCTCCGGTAGCCCCGTCGATTGCGTGAAACTCGCCTTCAACGTCCTTTTGCCTATGCGCGGTCGCACGCCCGATTTGGTGGTGACGGGCATCAATCACGGCGACAATTCGAGCGTGAACACCTTCTACTCCGGTACGATGGGCGCCGCTTCCGAAGGCGCCTTGCAGGGCATTCCCGCTGTGGGATTCTCGCTTTGCGACCATCGTCCCGAGGCCGATTTCTCGCCTTGCGTCCCCTATATACGTGAGATCGTCATCAAATTGTTGTGTGATGGTCTTCCTCCTTTCTCCACACTCAATGTGAACTTTCCCGCGCGTGAATCTTTCAAAGGAGTGCGCGTTTGTCGCATGGCGCGTTCGCGTTGGATCAACGAGATTGCAGAGAACCGCCGCCCGCGCAGCGGAACGCCTTATTATTGGTTGACCGGCGAACCGATGGAGCTGGAACCCGAGGCAGAAGACACCGACCGTTGGGCGTTGGCGCACGGTTATGTGGCCATCACCCCGCAGACGCTCGACAGCACGCACTACGATTTGCTGCACTCGTTCCACCTCTGATTCCTTTGCGGGTAGTCCCTTCACCTATTCTCCTTTTCCCTCATGCGCTATTTTCTTGTAGCCGGTGAAGCGTCCGGCGATTTGCATGCGTCCCATCTCATGCGTTCGCTCAAGGCGAGCGATCCCGAAGCCGAGTTTCGCGGTTTCGGCGGCGACCTGATGCAAGCCGAGGGGATGTTGTTGTTGCGTCACTACCGCGAACTCGCCTACATGGGTTTCGTGCAAGTGTTGCTCCACCTCCCCACGATTCTGCATGCGATGAAGGAGTGTGAAAACGCCATCGCCGAATGGCAACCCCATTGCGTCGTGTTGGTCGACTATCCCGGTTTCAACTTGAAGATCGCCAAGTGGGTCAAGACGCACACCGCCTGTCCGGTGTTCTACTACATTGCACCCAAGATATGGGCGTGGAAAGAAGGGCGCATTCGCAGCATTCGGCGCCATGTCGACCATCTCTTGTCGATTCTGCCGTTCGAAGTCGACTATTTTGCGCAGCGCCATCACTATCCCGTGGAGTATGTCGGCAATCCCTCCCATGATGAAGTGGCGGCATTTCTCTCCTCTTATAAGGAAACGCGCGAAGCCTTTTGCGCTCGTCACGGATGGGAAGATGATCGAGAACTCATTGCCGTTTTAGCCGGTTCGCGCCGCGCAGAAATTGCCGACAATCTCCCCCGCATGCTCGAAGCCGTGCGCCGCACCGCTGATCCGGCGCGTTATCGTGTCGTGTTGGCCGCCGCCCCCGGTATCTCTGACGAAGAATATGCCCGTTATGGCATCACCGTGACCAAGGTGCAGTCATACGATTCCGAGGCAAAAAACATAGGAGCGGAACAGGGCAGAAAAAACGACGCCGAGGCATCCGCACCGCTCGATGCAGTAACGCCCCAGCACAACTCCGCGACGGCACCGCACACCACAGCGCTCAAACCGCTCACTTCCAATACGGAACTCCCCGTTTGCGCCGTTCGCGATGAAACCTATGCGCTTCTCGCCCACAGCCATGCGGCCATCGTCACCAGCGGCACAGCCACTTTGGAAACCGCGCTGTTCAACGTCCCCCAAGTGGTGTGCTACAACCTCTTCGGCGGTAAACTCGTGCGCCTGCTGCGTCCGTATTTCTTGAAATGTAAGTACATTTCGCTCGTCAATCTCATCGCCGATCGCGCCGTCGTGCCCGAACTCATCGCCGACGACACCCAACCGGCGCACCTTGCCGCGCATTTCGCCCCGCTGTTGGAAGACAGTCCCGCGCGTCGCGCACAACTATTGGGCTACGAAGAAATGCGTCGGCGTCTCGGCCCGACCGGTGCCCCCGAACAGGCCGCCGCCCGCATCCTTTCGCAGTTGCGCTATCCCCTTTCCCCCGCAAAACCCTAACAACAGTATATAATGTCCACCATTGCTTCCCAATTTGCCGAGCAACTGCTCAGCGTTCAGTGCATCAAAGTACAACCCACCCAACCCTTTACCTGGGCGAGTGGTTGGTTGTCTCCGTTCTATTGCGACAATCGCAAAACGCTCGCTTATCCGCAGGTGCGCACGTTCGTGAAAGAGCAACTCGCCGAACTCATTCGTCGCCAATATCCCGAAGCCACCGCCATTGCCGGTGTTGCCACGGGCGCCATTGCACAAGGCGCGTTGGTCGCTGACGAACTCGGACTCCCCATGTGCTACGTTCGTGCGAAAGCCAAAGACCACGGCATGGGCAACCTCATCGAAGGCACCCTCCCCGAAGGCGCACGTATTGTGGTGGTCGAAGACCTCATCTCCACCGGCGGTAGCAGCCTCAAAGCCGTCGAAGCCCTTCGCGCCGCCGGTTTCGAAATTCTCGGCATGGTGGCCAGCTTCACCTACGGTTTCCCCGTGGCAGCCGAAGCCTTCGCCGCCGCCAATGTCGAACTGACCACGCTCACCAACTACGAAGCCGTAGTCGAAACCGCTTGCCGTGTGGGCTACATCGACGAGAGCCAACTTCCGCTGCTCGCCCGTTGGCGCGCCAACCCCTCCACCTGGACGCCCGAAGCCTAATCACTCGATTTCGTTTTCCGCTTCCTCGAAAAACTTACGCCGTATGACCAAATACGAATCACAAGTCTACACCCTCAACACCACACAAGCCGAAGCCTACGCCCGCATGGCCGATCTGCGTCGTTTCGAAGTCATCAAACAAGCCCTTTCCGATCCCGAACGCTTGCAATCCATTTTGCAGCATGCGCCGGAAGGGCAAGTCACGCCCGAGCGACTGGAAGAAATGCGCGGTTATCTCGAAAAATATGACCTTCACGGAAGATGCCCTTTCGGCCGATACCCAAATGGGGCACGTCACCCTCGCTATTGTGGAGCGCGACGAACCCAAATTGGTAAAACTCACCACCGAAGGTTCGCCCGTCAGCGCCAACGTGGGGTGCAGTTGCTCCCGCAAGGGGCTGATCAGTGCGCGATGAAAGTCACGGTCGGTACCGAACTCAATTTCTTCATGCGCAAGATGGTGGAGAAGCACCTCAAGAAAGCCCCCGACGGTATCGCCACCTTCCTTTCGCAAGTCCTCGTTCACATCTAATGAACGCCTGCGCCGTGTTCATGCGCTCGTTTTCCGGGGAGCATCATGCCCGTTCGTCGGTATTCCGTGCTGAAAGGTTGCGCCTGCTCGGTCTCTTCATCGCGCTGCTCACGCTGTGGGGTGCACTCACCGCATGCAGCGACGACACGCAACGCCGTTTTTCCACGTTGCCCGCTTTCCTGCGCCTCACCCCCGTCAGTGCCGCGCCCGCCCTCCGCAGCGCCGTGAGCAATCCCGGTTCGTGGTGTCTCATCACCTACGATGCCCGACAATATCTGCTCACTGCTTTGGGAGGAGGCACCGCTTCTTCCCTGCCGCGCACAGCGCTCGAAGCCTACGGGCGTCCGCAGAGCATCGCCGGTTTCCTTGTCGGTGTCGCGTCGGTGCCCGCATTCGATGGCACCTTTCCCGTAGTGGCGTACGATGCCGTTTGCCCCGTCTGCTACAACGCCGACAACATTGAGCGACGGCTCTCTCCCGTTGCCGATCAGCCCGAACGCGTCGTTTGCACTCGTTGTTCGCGTACCTACGATTTGGCCAATGGTGGAATACCGCTCAAAGTCCCCGATGACGGGCGGCGCAACACCCATCTTTTTCGTTATCGTGCCGCCTACACACCGGCTGCCGATGTCTTCCTCGTGCAAAACTGACGCGTGCCGTTTGGCCAATCGCGCTTTTCTCCTTATCTTTGCACGCGCACAACCGCCCGGATGGTGAAATGGTAGACACGAGGGACTTAAAATCCCTTGACCATTGCGGTCGTGCGGGTTCGAGTCCCGCTCCGGGCACACGCTCCCCGATGACGTTTTCGCATCGGGGAGCGTGCTTTTTTCGCGACCCCCCACCGCTTAACACCTTATTTTAGCGCCGTACACTGTTCGTTTTTAGCCCAATATGGACAAAAAACTCAAATGCGCTCTTTTTTCTCCCGTTGTTTCGTGCCGAAGTTCGTAACTTTGTACCCAATGTAAAGTGTATTCTGCCTTTGCGTTTTCACTCATTTCTACAATATTCGCCCATGACCAACGAAACTTCTCGTTCCTCTTCCGCCGCCGCCCTTCCTTTGCGAGAGCGCATCAAAAACTGGTGCGAACCCGCCCGTCAATGGAGTTGGTGGGCTTCGTGGTTCAACATCCTTGTCGGTGTCACCGTCATGTGTGCCGGTTTCGTCTTCTTCATCAACCCTTATAATATTGTGCCCGGAGGAGTCTACGGTGCCAGCATCGTTCTCCACAACATCTTCCCTCCATTCAGGTCGGTACGTTCGGTTATTTCTTTGACATCCCCTTGCTCGTACTTGCCTCCGTCTTCCTCGGGGCGAAATTAGGTTCGCGCACCATCTTTGCCGCCCTCATCGCCCCCCGTCATCATGAACGGCCTTTCGCTTTTGGCCTATCCCGATGCCGCTTCACTCCATGCCCTCGACCCCACGAAACTCTGTGGCGGCGTCATCAACATGACCGAACACCCTCATGCTCACCTCCATCATCGGAGCCGCCTTGATTGGTTTCGGTTGCGGCTTTGTGGTGCGTCAGCAGGCCACCACCGGGGGCACAGACATCGTCGCCATGTTCTTGCAGAAATACGCCCACATCCGTTTCTCCAACGCTATTCTCCTGTGCGACGGTGTTGTCGTACTTTCCGGTTTGGTCGTTATCGGATTTGGCCTGGGTGCCAACGACATTGCAGGCGGCGGTTCGTGGTTGCTCTCTTTCTATTCGCTCATCGCCATCTTCGTGTCGGCGCGCACCATCAGCTACGTCATCAACGGCGCACAAGACGATAAACTTGTCTTCGTGATTTCCGACCGTCCCAACGAAGCCATGCGCAGTTTCATTCTCGACACGCTCGACCGCTCCGCCACGCGCATCAAGAGCAGCGGCCTCTATTCTAAGGACGACAAGGAAATGCTCTTCCTCGTGGTGTCCAACAAGGAAATCCCCGCCGTCAAACTCAAGGTACAGGAAGTCGATCCCAAGGCCTTTGTGGTCGTCACCGATGCCCACGCCACCTACGGCGAAGGCTGGCGTCCCCTTGCCTCTGCCGGCGAATTGCAGGCCGAATAAGTTCAGCGTGCTTCGATAGCAAGCTCCTCGCGAAGGGCTAAAAACAAAACCGCCCCCACCATAATTGTACATGGTGGGGGCGATTTTTGTGTGCGCTCACTTGAATCGTTTCAGCAAGAAGCGCGGTTGTGCGCGGAGGAATACGCCGAAGGAGAACGCATGCCGCAGCGCCGCCGGCTCGCTTTCTCCATTTTTGAGGAGCAGGCGCCCCGCATCCGTCACAAAGCCGTTGGCTTTCGCGCCGAAAGCGTAGTCACGGCCGAAGTGGCGCACATATTCCACACTCCAATAGGCCGTGTGCATACGTGTGAAGCGCCCCCCGTCCACTTTCAGCGAGAGCGTGTTGAAAAACGGACTACCGTAGAGCGTCACAAAATCCTTCGCCTGCCACCAGCCCGCACGAACGCGCAGTGCGTGGAGCAGATCGACCGAAGCCCCGGCCCACAGGGCTGCCCCCGTGTTGAAAGGCCACAACTTGCCCGCCTGTTGATAGGCACCGAGCGCGTGCACCTCCACTTCCGCCGCATTCAGCACACGGCGGTTCCACGTTTTTCGCAGTTGCAGCCCGATACTCCCGTTACAGAGTGTCTGCACGCCCAAATCCGTGTCGTCTTGCTCGCCGCCGCGGTGTTGCACCATCAGTTGCACCGGCAGTTCGAGCGCCCAACCGTGAACCTTCGGCCGCAGCAGTTCCACCGATTGTGTCATACCCACCGTGAAAGCCTCTTGGTGCTTGTCCATTTCATAGATGAAACTTTGCCAATCGATCCAAGCGTCCATTTTCCAACCGCGAGTGCGAATCAATGTTTGAAAGCCCTTTTCCGGATCGGTCGTCAGCAGATTTTCCGGCTTATACAGCGGAAGAATCAAACCATGTTGGGCCGCGCCGTAAAGGTCGCCCAACACAAAGTGGCGGCTCCCAGTTGAGCTGCCGCGCGAAAGTAGGGCAGCAGGTGTGCGCCGCCTTGATAAGCCCCGCCCTTCCACGTCACAATGTCGTGAAAGGCGTAGTTGGGATAACGATTCGTACCATCGTACATCAGTGCCGAGAGTCCCAATTCTAAACTCAATTCCGGGCGAGGCCGATAAGTCAAATGCGGGGTGAGTCGTACGCCCGGAAGCGTGTAACCCTTGGCGATGTTGCCGTCAAACTCGTTATCTTTGAAAAAGGCAAGCGCATCCACATCGAGATAAAGGGTTTTCATCTCGATGGAATCCGTATCGTGTTGGGGGCGTCAGTTGGCGAAATAGGTCGACTTCCGACGTTTGGGCATCGACCACTGTGGCTAGCAGTGCGCCACAGACGAGCAGCAGAGCACGGCGCATTGTCCGTGTGCAGAGCGTGAGCAAATTGTTCATACGTGCAAAGTTACGTTTTTTTTGTTGTCCAGTGTTGGTTTTTCCATTTCTTTGTTGCCCATTTTTTTGCGAGTTGCGCGCCCCTTCCGGGTGGGACGAAGTTTCACACGGTTTTCCCCTTCGTTTTTTTGCACTTTTTTTCCTCGCGCGTACGCGCGCGTCCGGCGTTTTTTTCTGTTTTTGCCTTCACCTCTTCACCTTGGGTTTGTCTATCTATTGATAGTCAGTGAGATATGTGGACGAAAAAGGGTGAAGGTACGCCCGATTTTCCTTCACCTCAAAATACAAAGTTGGTACCCCGCATTCGGTTGAAATACAGGATGTTGAGGGTGAAGATAAGGGTGAAGGCAGCCAAAAGCGGAAAATGAGGCCTTCGTTCACGGTGTTTTTTTCGCCCTCTTCGGGTGAGCAGGAAACTTTTTAGTCGGGTGAAGGCATTTGAGGGCATTGCCTTCACCCCTAACTCACCAAGAATGAGGGAGATATCGCGGGTGGTGAAGGGTGAAGGCAAAAAACGAAAATTCGCTGAGTGCGCGTAGGCGCGCGTAGAGGGGCAGAAGAGGGTGGGGACGAGTGGGAAGTGCGCTCGGATGGGGCGTCGGTGAATAAAGCTGTGGAGTTTTGTTGAGAAGGTCTCTATTTTTGCGAGATAGTAGACGAGTTTTTGGCGCAAGTCGGCTTGAAGTGTTGGTGTATCGTTCGAATGAATTTTTGATGAGATGAAAAGTTTTTTTGCGATTGGATTTTTGTGTTTGTTTCTGGATTTCGTAACTTTACAGAAGAATTGGGAAGAACTGCCCATTTCGTGGTAGGGAGGTGCCGTTGCAGCGGACTCCCGACAGAGAAACACACAATCCGGCGTTCGACGCTTGTAATTACTCTTTTTTTTGTACCTTTGTTCAGTCGAGCGCGCGCCATGTTGTTCTACTATTCGGACACACAGTGCCCTAAAGGCGATGTACGGGGAGCGAAACACGACCGTCGGTGCCTCTTCTTTCGACTCGTAACGCCGTTTTTTCCCCTTAGCGGCTATCCCGCCGAGGGCACTCGACGCCCCTCCGCTTTGTCGCAAAAGCCGTATTGGGAGGGCACAACCTCACTTGAAAACAAATGGAAATCGTCAGCATCATACAGTTATTACTCACTTTCGGGGTGAGTTTCGTGTTCACGGCCTTGCTCATGCCGTGGCTCATCGAACTCTGCCGCCAGAAAGGACTTTACGACCAGCCTAACGAGCGCAAAGTGCACAAAAACAGCATCCCGCGCCTCGGTGGTCTGCTTTTCGCCCCAGCGATGTCCATCGGCATCGTGGCCGGTTACCTTTATTTGGGGGTGAGTGTCGAGAGTTCGCAGTTGCCGGTGTTTCGGTTGTCGACCATGATACTCATGGCCGGGCTGTTCCTCATTTACCTCATCGGTGTGCTCGATGATCTTTTGAGCTTGAGTGCCCGCGTGAAGTTCGCGGTGCAGCTGGCTGCCTCGGCTTTCATGCCGCTTTGTGGCTTGTATGTCAACAACCTCTACGGCCTGTTCGGCCTGTGGGAAATCCCCTTTTGGGCAGGCAGCGTGTTGACGGTCTTCCTGTGCCTGCTCATTGTGAATTCGGTGAACTTGATCGACGGTATCGACGGCTTGTCGAGCGGCTTGTCGATGTTCGCTTTGAGTGGTTTCGCGGCCTTGTTTTTGGCAGTTGGGTGTCGAATCCTACACCCTCGTGTCGCTCGGTCTGATCGGAGCCGTGATGGCCTTTTTCTTCTTCAACGTCTTCGGCTCGGAGCGTAGAGGCACCAAGACTTTCATGGGCGATACCGGGAGTTTGGTGCTGGGCTACACCTTGGCTTATTTGGCCATCAAATACGCGATGAACAACCCCATGGTGTTGGCGCCGCGCCCACACGGCATGACGGTGGTGATCACCCTGTTGGCTGTGCCGGTTTTCGATCTCGTGCGCGTGGCCTGCATGCGTTTGTTGAACCGGAAGGGCATTTTTCCACCCTGACAAAACCCACGTTCACCACTTGGCTTTTGGCGGCCGGCTTCTCGATGTCCGCTTCTTTGCCCCTCATTCTTGGTCTGCAACTGCTGATCATCGGCGTGAATGTGGCGATGTCGCAGTTGATGGTCAATATCAATCTCCTCTTGCTCATCGACGTGCTGATTTACGGCATATTCGTCATGTGGCTGCGTTGGCGACGTGATCGCGCGCCTCAAACCGCAACAGAATAATGATACTGTCCCCAAAACGTGTGTAAGCTCCAAAGTTCTTATATTTGTGGTGAAATAGCTAATCAAACAAAGAACAATGAAGCTTACAGCTGAACAAAGATCGGAAATTATTTCCGAAATGGCCTCAAGTGAGGCCGGTTTTAATGAGTTAATGCGCGTGCTTTTTGGATAGTTTTTTTCCAAGCAGGAGCGCGCCCTCTTCTTAGAGGAACATAAAGGTGAACAAGGCAATGGTTTCCGTCCTCGTCGTTGGCGTGGCCACGGTTGCAGTTTCCAACTTCGCATCCCTCGCACTCGCTCGGGTGCTTTTCAACCGATCATACTCGGCGTCTTGGCTGCTCAGGAAAGCGAGCGTGCACTGCTTTTTCATGAGTTGTATGCGCGTGGACTTTCCTGTGAAGACATCGCCGAGGTGGGTCGCCGCATCTACGGTCACCACTACAGCAAACAGCAGGTGAGTCGGCTCTCCGGGGCTTGTTACGAGGAGATCCAAGAGTGGCTTGCGCGCCGACTTTCTTCTCATTATTTGGCCGTCTACATCGATGCCACGTTCTGCAGCACGCGTCGCGACGGGAGCGTCTCGAAGGAGGCCTACTACACGATGTTGGGACTGTTGCCCGACGGCAGTCGCGAGGTGCTCACGGTGGTAAATCACCCCACAGAAGGGGCAATTACTTGGGGAAATGGAGCTCGAAGCGCTCAGGGCGAGCGCGGCGTGGAACAAATCGATTTGATCGTCTCCGATGCCTTGAGCGGTATCGAAAAATGCGGTGTGTTCGGCTTTTTCCCACGGCGCTGCACCAACTCTGCGTCGTGCATTTCAAACGCAAGGTTTTGAACACCGTTTCCACCAAAAGACAAAGCCGAGGTCGGAGAGGAACTCAAGGCGCTCTTTCCCGTGGAGCATACCGACATGACACCTCTTGCGGCCTATGAGAATTTGCGTACCTTTGCTCGGCGTTGGGGCAAGAAGTACCCGAGCCTTGCCCGATTGGCCAGAGAACGCAATGCGGCCTATTTCACCTATCTGAGGTTTCCCGAAAATGTGCGCCGAATGATTTATTCGACCAACTGGGTGGAACGTCTCAATCGCTGCTACAAGCGCACTTTGCTCATGCGTGGCGCGATGCCATCTCCCGACTCGGTAGTATATCTCTTGGGCTCTGTGGCCAAGGAGAAAACAGAAGGGACGTATGCAAGACGACTTCCATTTTTTCGGGAATGGAAAATCAAGTAAAACGACAAAGAAAAATCAACATCATAGTCTCCCTCCGGCTTGGGGTACCCCAAGCCGGAGGGGGAGGACAAAGGAGAATCTTACACACTTTTTCGGACATTACCAGAATAATTCGACAGACTTCGAGGCGCAATGCCTTTCGCTCCCTAAGGCCTCGGCGCTGCCATTTCCTTGCTTTATCGTACATCGGCGAGCGTCTGCTTGTCGTATAGAGGCACCACGTTTCTGTACAAAAAACTCCGCACCTGCAGACATGCAGGTGCGGAGGTTTTCGGTATCAGAGTGGGAGGCGAGTGCCTTACTCTTCGTATTCGTACTCATCGTCTTTGGTTTCCGTTTGGCGGTTGGCCGGGGACGATGTGGACTTGTTGTCGGGCAATTCGTCTTCGTAGATCTGCTTCGGGAGTTCGTCTTCGGGCGCATATTCGGTGGGCAGTTCTGATTTGATCTTCTGCGGGGCGAAATGCTTGTCGTAGAATTGGCGATAGTCGTCGAAGCTGACGATCGAACCGAGGAGCTTGAGGTTGTCTTTGCTGATGAGCAGCGTGCGGGCTCCCCTGAGGAGTTGGCGCAGCGCGGTGGTGCCGGAAAGCGTTTGGGCGTAGTGGTGCACATCGGCGAAGGAGGCGAAGCCATCGACGCGGAAGAGGGTGAGGGCACCGAGGCGTTCCTTGTTGATGTCGAGACCGCGAGAAACAAAGCGGCCGAAGTTGAAGCGAGCGAGTTCGAACAGGATCTTGTCGTCGGGCAAACTATCGGCAGGATAGGCCACGACAAAAACAAAGGGCACATCGCGTTCGGGACTGAGCGTGCGTTTGTCGCCTTCAGCGGCGTTTTCGGCCGTGGTCTCTTCCATGCGGCGCGCCCACAGGCTGCCGGGACGGAACTTCTCGCCGGCCGGGGTGCGCCCCTCCTGCAATCCCTTGGCCATCATGGCTGCCATTTCGGCCACATCGCTTTTGGGGAAGTCTTTGGCGAGGGTCGTAAACTCGGCGATGAGGGTGTCGCGCGGTGCGGTGCCGATGCGCGAGAGAGCATGGACCAAAGGTATTTCGGTCGGTTGAGCCCTTCGGGATAGGTGGCGGTGGAGCGAGCAAAGTTGCGCGCCACTTCGTCGTTGTGCCCATTGATATAGGCAGCGTAGGTGGCAGCATAGAGCGAGTCTTCGAGTTCGCGACCATAGCGGGCATTGCGTTCGAAATCGGGGTCGGTGATGGTGCGCGTGAGCAGGTGCTGCGGATAGGAGCGCGCCATCAAGGCACGATATTTATTGGCCGTTTCGTTCTTTCCTCCACGACGCGCGAGAAGGAAAAGTTGGTAGTACGCCTCGGGGAGTTTGTCGAAATCGGGATAGTCGCGCACCAAGCGTCGCAAGGTGCGTTCGGCGAGCGGATAGTCGCCGAGTTCCTCGTGTTCGACCACACCGGCACCGAAGAGGGCATCGCGCAGCAAGAGATGAGCGGCCTGTTGGGCTTCGGGGGTGAGGGGAATTTGTGCCAGATAGTAAGCGCGCGTGTGGGGATCGAGGTCGGCTTTGCCTTTCTTGTCGGCGCCTCCTGTGGTGTCGGCGGGTGCGGCTGAGGCGTCGCCGGACAGTTGGGCGGCATAGTCACGCAAGGCCGTTTCGAGGGCATCGCCGCTCAAGCCCTTGGCGGACAAACTGTCGCGGCGGGCGTTGACGAGGGCTTTCAGGCTATCTTCTGCGGCATAGTCGTAACCTTCTGCCTTGTTGTCGGCGAGCAGGCTGTGATTGGCGCGGCGCCAGTCGTCTTCGTTGCGGCGGTTGTCCCATTGACGCGCAAAGGCTTGTTTGCCTTGCTGAACGGCAGTGGTGTTGTAGAAATACCACGACTTGTCGGTTGCCGGACGTTGCGGTGCGGTGGGGGCAGTGGGAGCATTTTCGGCATAATCGCCACCGGCTTCGGAGCGCGCACGGCGCAGGCTGTCTGTGCGATTGCGGCGGTCGTTTTCTTCTTGCTTTTTGAGTAGGGGCGATGGCGTTGTCGATCACGGCGAAGCGGGCGGCTTCGGGCATGCGCGCCAAGGTGAGGAGGGAGTCTTGCGCAAAGACCACTTGGGTGTAGGGGACGAGATGGTCGAGCACCTCCGAGCGGCGGAGGAGTTCGGCATAGCCCTCGCTTTGCTGATCGAGCAGGCCGATGGCTTCGGTGTAGCAGGGGTTGGGCTTTGTCGAAGCGTTGACGCTGCCAATAGAGATCGCCGAGACGGCGTAGGAGCACGCCTTTTTCGGGTGTGGACTGCGTGGCGCGCACACGGCCGACCTCATAGGCTTCGAGGGCATGGAGGGTGTCGCGGGCGGCTAGGGTGGATATTGCCGACGGCATAGTAGATGCGGTCGAGATAGTCCTTGTTGTTCGCGTCGCGGAGCATGCGTTTGAGGCGCGCCAACATCTTTTGTGTGCCTTGTGCCGTGGTGACGGTTTCGGTTTGGAGCATGCGGGCTTGGAAGGCGAGTTCGTAGCCGGGACTCTGCGAGAGGCAGCGCTCGATGGCACGGTTGGCGGCTTGTTTTTCGCCGCGTTCGAGGAGTACCTGCGTGAGGAGGTAGTGCAAACGGGCTTTTTCGAAACTGTTCTTCCCGTGGCGGGCGGCACGTTCGAGGTAGGGGAGGGCTTCGGCGGTGTTGTTGCGCGCCAACAGCAAGTCGGCCATAGAGCGGTCGCGCTCGTTTTCCAAACGCTTGGGGAGTGGCTCGCGGGCGAGGCGCTGTGCCACATCTTCGGCGTCGTAGAGCCAACCGAGCGCGACGTCACAGCGGATGAGCCAGATGCGGGCTTCGGCCACGACTTCGGGTTCGGCGGCATAGAAGCGGGTGAGGTGCGCAAAGGTGGAAGCGGCGGCGAGGAAATCGCCTTGTTGAAATTGGGCTTTGCCCATGAGCAACCACGCATTTTTGAGATAGGGATTGAACTCCTTGCGCGACAGGTAGGCTTTGAGTTGGGGGGAGGTGTTGCTGCCGACTTTGACAGCGGGTTTGCGCTTGATGCTGTGGAGCTGGATGGCTTTTTTTCGCACTTGGTGACGGCGCGCTCGAAATGGGTCTTGCCGAGTCCGACTTGTTTGGGATAGCCCACGGCGAAGACGGGCAGGCGGCGGGTGAAGTCCTCGCGCAGGCCGGTGCGTTGCGACTCTTCGCCTTCTTGGTAGGCGACAGTGGCGTTGTAGAAGACGTTGTAGCGGGTCACGAACGATTGCCACCGCCGAGAAACGGCGGTGTTCTGTTGCGTGGAGCAGCCGGTGAGCAGCACACAGAGGGAGAACAGCAGGAACGTGAGGTGTTTGATGAGCAAAAGAGGAGAAGAGCGTTGCGCACCGTGGGAAAGACAGTGCGCAGTTGCCGGGTTATACTTGTGCGGTGGGGACTTTCTTGTGGGAACGGTGCAAAAGGTATTTTATTGCACGAGCCACGAAATAAAGGAGGACGCTGACCACGATGATCGACGCACCGGAGGGGACGTTGAGGAGATAGGAGAGGAAGAGACCGCCGAGACAGTCGACAAAGCCGACGAGCATCGACACGAGCACCATGCCGCGAAAAACTGCGCACGAAGAGCCCGGCGGTGAGTTGCGGCACGGAGAGGAGCGAAACGACCAAGATGATGCCGACCATGCGCAGGCAACCGACGATGGTGAGGGCGGTGATGAGGGTGAGGGCGGTTTCGAATGCGCGGGTGGCGAGACCTTGTGTGCGAGCGAAGTCGGGATCGTAGGCGACGGTGACGATGCTGCGTTCGAAAGCGAAGAAGAACAGGAGGGTGCCTGCGGTGAGCAGTCCCATGACTTGCAGATCGGTGCGCGAGATGCTGAGAATGTCGCCGAAAAGGTAGGTGGGGAGGTCGGTCATGAAGCCCGGTGCGAGGTAGGCAAAGAGGATGCCGATACTCATGCCGAGCGTCCAAACCATGGCGACAGCGCTGTCGGAACGCACTTCGCGGCGACGACTGAGCCAGTCGATGCCGAGCCCCCCGACGAGGGCGAAGGCGGCGGCGCCGAGGAGGGGGGAGAAGCCGAAAAAAGCTCCCATGCCTACGCCACCCAATGACGCATGCGCCATGCCACCTCCGGCGATGACCAAGCGACGGGTGACGACATAACTGCCGACGCAGGCGCAGAGGAGACTGCTGAGCAGAGCGCCGAGGAGGGCATATTGGAAAAAGGTGTAAGAGAGTATGGAGAGCATCTCGAAAAGGGGCGGTGATTAGTGAGGAAGGTCGGTGCGGCGCTCGCCGACAAGGAGGATAACGTCGTCTTTGAGTTCGTCGGGGAGGGCGATTTCGCGGAGTTGCAGAGAACGAATCCAGCCGGCGACTTCTTCGGAGCGCAGGGTGGTGAGGATCTCGTTGAACTCTTCGATTTCTGCGTCGCTGTATTGATCGGAATTTCGTCCGCGGAATCGATCGAGTTCTTCGTCTTCGTAGTACTCTATGTCGTGACCGACGGCGGCGAGCAGACTGTCTTTTTCGCAGGTGGCGTGCTGTCCGCAACAACCGGCGGCGGCACTTTCGCGAATTTCCGGCATTTTGTCGAGACGGCCGGAACGAATCTCGCGTTGCAACCACCATTGTCGGATGAGACCGGCGAAGGCGGCAACGACACCGAGGACGAGAAGAAGGAGGATGAGTTTAGTCACGAGAGGATAGGGTGGTTTCTACGGAATAAGCGGAAAGAAAAAAAGAACAGGCAGCGGCAGGCGGGCGATGGAGGCGCAATGATTCGGCACAACGAGAGAGGTTGAACTGCGAACCGGCCTTGGAGGATGCGAATTAGGGGGTTAGTCGTTGCAAATCTTCCCAAAAACGCGGATAAGACTTGCTGACGACTTCCGGACAGCAGATTTCGATCGGACCGACAACGAGGGCGGCGGGTGCAAAGGAGAGCGCCATGCGGTGGTCGTCGTAGGTGTGGATGGTGGGTGTCGAAGTGTTGACTTCGAAAGGATGACTTGTTTGGGTGAAGGTGGTCGACGCTTGAGAATCGGGCGTGAACTCCAACGTGCCGTGTTCGGGGGAGTGGAGCACGATGCCGAATTGCCGAAGTTCGTTTTGGAGCGCGGCGATGCGATCGGTCTCTTTAATATGGAGCGATGCGAGACCGGTGAAGCGAAATGCGCGACCGAGAAGTGCGCAAGTGACGACAAGCGTTTGGGCGAGGTCGGGAGTCGCCGAAAAGTCGCGGACAAAAACACCGTTCGCCGCCGGTGTGCATTTGGTGAGGACAGCTCCTTCTTCGGTGAAGGTGGTTTTCACACCGAGGGGCGCGAAGAGTTCGGCGCAGGCAGAGTCCCCTTGTACACTTTCTGCGCGCAAACCGCAGAGAAGTATACGGGCTGCCGGATCGGGAGAGAGCGCAACGAGTTCGTACCAGTAGGAAGCGGCACTCCAATCGGGTTCGACGCGGTAAGGCTGCGGACAGCGGTAGCGACCGGCGGGGACGAATAGCTCATTACCTTCCCATTTTGCATCGACTCCAAAGGATTTCATCAGCGCCAAGGTCATGGCAATGTAAGGTGCCGACGCAATTTCACCGAGCAGACGGAGCGTAAGACCTTGTTCGAGTGTGGGCGCGATCATCAGCAGGGCAGAAATGTACTGCGAACTGACTTGCGCAGAGAGTTCCACGGTGCCGCCGCGGAGCGTCTTCCCTTGAATGCGCAGCGGGGGAAGCCTTCTTTTTCTACATAGTCTATTTCTGCGCCAATACTGCGGAGTGCGTCGACGAGCAAGGCGATGGGACGCTCTTTCATGCGCGCACTTCCGGTGAGCATGCACGACTTTCCGGCGCAAGTGGCGAAGTAAGCGGTGAGAAAGCGCATGGCGGTGCCGGCTGCCCCGATATCGATGGGGAAAGTGGAGGACTTATTTGCGTCGGAGGACGTTTTTGCTCCGTTTTTCTCAACGACTTTCTCTTCACTTCGGGGCGTTTGTCGGTTTTTCTCCACCTGATTTCCTTCGGTTGTGGCTGCCAGCGCGGCCAACAAAGCGCGGGTGTCGTCGCTGTCGGAGAGGTCGTGAATCGGAGTGTCCTCTCCGGCCAGCGCACGGAGAATCAGTGCGCGCGCCGAGATACTTTTTGCTCGTCGGAAGCGTGATGTCTGCGCGCAGCGTGGAGGGAAATTGAACCAACATAGGCTTGTGTGCCGTCAAAGCAGTAGAAAGAGAAGTTTCAACGCCTTAGAGAAATACTTCAATACCGCAAGAGAAGATACAAAGAGGTGGAGCGAAGAGGCAACGTGCCGAAGGAAGAAGGCTCAAAGCGCGTTTTCGTTCTTTTTATCCCGTTGTTCTTTGCGATGACGCAGGTATTTGTAGCCGGCATAGGCGAGCAACAAACCGACGAGACCAATCATCGCGTAACCTATCTCGTGGCTGTAACGATTGGCACGATCCATCACCTGTTCGGTGGTTTTGAGATCGGGGAAAGCGGCGGGAATGACGTAATAACCCAAGAACGCGAGCACGCAATTCCACGCTCCGGCACCGATGGTGGTGTAGAGGAGGAATTTACCGACGTGCATGCGCGACAAACCGGCCGGAATGCTGATAAGTTGTCGCACGCCCGGCACGAGACGTCCCACCAATGTGGAAACTACCCCGTGATGACGGAAGAAACGTTCGCTCTTTTCGATCGATTCTTTGTTGATGAGCAGCATTTTCGCCCACTTCGTTTCGGCCAATCGGTAGATGACCGGGCGCCCGAGCCAATAAGCCAGTGCATAATTGACCAGTCCGCCCAGATCAGCTCCCAAAGTGGCGACGACCACCACCAAAAAGATGTCGAGCGTGCCTTGTTGTGCCAACCATGCCGCGGGGGGAACGACGGCTTCCGAAGGAAAGGGAATAAATGAGCTTTCGATCGCCATGCCGACGAAGATAACCCAGTAATTGAGGGTGGGTAAGCACCCAAAGAATGATCGCTGCCATGAAAAGGTAGAGAGAAAAGAAAGGATGAAGCGTTAATATAAAAGAGGAGTGGCGCAGAAGCGATTACCAACCGGCGGCTTTCCAACCGGCGGCGCGGTACCATTCGGTGTCGCGGTAGGTGATGTTCAAGTTGCCCTGCGGACAGCGTGCCGCGTTGTCGGCATAGCGTTGTTGAGGAACGAACATCGAAACGCCGCAGAAATTGGCTTCGTTGACGTAGATCGCATCATTGAAATCCAACGTGTTGCGCCATCCCCCATTGATCCAGTATTGTCGGCCGGCACCCATGCCCGTGAAGAAGCGCTTGGTGGTGGCTTTGTACACCGTGGCGCGGTCGAGCGCCTTTTGCACCTTGGCAAAATCCTCGGCGGTGAGGAGGTTGCGGAGCGCGTCGCTCATGTCGAAGAACTCAGGACGATAGAAGAAGTAGCTCGAGTAGCGGCCATAGGGCTGTATTTTGTCCGTGTTCGGATAGTTGGGCGTGCCCTGTGCAGTGAGGGCAGGCAGGTTGCGGGGAAGCACTTTCGCCATCGAGTCGGCCACAGCCTGCAAATCGGCCGTGCGCAAAATTGAAAAGACGACGCCAAAGTCTTCAAAATAAGGCATGCTGCCCTTGCCGCGGTAGTAGTCAACATACGTTTTACCGAGGTCGGCAATGTCGGGCGAGAAGTAGCCCCAACGGAGCATGTCGGTGTAGAACCCACCGATGGCGGATATCTGCATCGGCGACCCCGCCACGTAGTCGGTGACGTCGCGCAAGGCATAAGCGACCTCTATACACTGCATTTCGCAGCAGTCGTTGTGGATGAATCGGAGGTGAAGGCCGCTGCGTTGCACCGCCTTGGCGATGTCTTCCACATTCATCTCGTAGGGAAAATCGCCGAGCGCCGCTTTGTCGCGTGCCATATTGCCGTCTTTGCCCACATCCATCCCATAACTTTGGGGACGGAAGCGGCGCGCCGTGTTTTTCGTCACCTTTCCGTCAGCAGCCAAGATCGGGTTCGACGTCGTGGGGTGTGCGTTGCGATAGTTGCGTGCCCCCGGCAGCCAGCCGTCCGCATGGCTCCACAGCACCAAACCGTAGCTATCCGACGCAAATTGCTCCTTCATGATATTGAGCACGGTCGTTAGCGTTTTCGGATCGGCCGAGTTGAGATCTTCTTCCCATTGCTTCACCAATTTGGGACGGGCGTAGCCGCGCGCCACTTCATAGAGGCGGGGTGCTCGTTCGTCGTCCATGAAGACGAGCACGCGTTGTCCTTCGCCGAGGTAGGGTGCCCCGTTCATAATTTCGGTACTGTCTTGCAGGCGATAGCCATTGTAGCCGAGCGAGTTTTGCGCAGCCATATAGACCAGCACCGTTTGTTTTTTTCCTTCTTGACTTCCGGCAGCGGTCCGTCGTTGGGCTTATCGCAGGCCGCGAATGTCCAACTCGTGCAGAGTAGCACCAGCGCCGAGCAGAAAAGTGAAAAGAGTCTATTCATGCGATTATTCGTTTTGTCCGTCCCCGAACACGATGTTCACCTCATCGTAGCCCAAGGCGGTGAAAAGTTGGCGGAATTGTGCTTCAGCGTTGCGGCGTGCCAAGCTGAGATTTTTCTGCACTCAACGCGCGTTTTTTTCATGGCTTCGGCCGCCTGTGTGCGCATTTGTTGTTTCGCATCGGCACTCCAATTCCCTTCTTGCACGAACACCGTGGTGCGCGTGTCGTTAATAAATTCATTGTCCAGCAGTTCCACTTCGGGCAGATGAAGCGTCACCGTTTTGCCTTGCACGTTGCACCATTTGTCGGTGACCTTTGCCATATCGATGCCAATGCGCAGGGTACCGCGGTAGACGCAGACCATTTGCTTTGACGACAGCAGGGAGTTCTCGTGCTTTTCCACCAATTCTTCGGTGTCGACCGAGAGGGCTTCCCATTGCCCGATGTTGCGAAGGGCGCGAATCTCTTCGGGTGTGGTGTCAATGGCCGGTGTTGTGGCAAAAAGCCCCTCGCCGTCGAAGTAGACCTTCTTTACGCGGTAACCCACATAGCCCAAAGCAGCCAGCAGGAGCACCGCAAGCGTGAAGCGCCACTTGCGGAAAATGAATTTGATGATCCACCACAGTGCGCCGAGCACGGCCAGCAAGCAGCCGTTGTCTTTGCGCGGAGGGGCAGGCGGAGCCGGTTCCGGTTCGGCCGGTGTCGGTGTTGTTGCGGGAAGTTCTGCCGGCGCAGCGACCGTTTCGACCGCGTTCGCCGTGTCCTCTTTCGCCGTCGTCACCTCTTGCTGCGTCGTGACGTTTTCTTTTACTCCGTCCGTCGGCTCGTTCGCTTCGGGGCACTCGGTTTGCACCATGCCCACAGGCACATCGCCGATGGTGGGCTGCATTCCCTCGCCGGTAGAGGGTTGGAGTTCGTTGTCGTTGTTCATGAAGCAGGCGTGTTGAGGGTTCGTACGCGGCGAATCAAGTCGTTGTTGTTGAAATCTTTGCGAAAGCGCACAATGATGTTACTTTCGGCATAGCCCAGTTGTTTGAGCATCGGCACCAGCACGCGTGCCGCAGCCGTGCGCGAAGCCTCCACCAGTCCGTAGCGTTCGATGTGGTGACGAATGCTGTCTTCGCCCTGTCGCGCCAGGCGGGTGATTTCTTCGTCGGTGAAGTTGGAGCGCAAGGTCGAAACGTATTGTCGCGCCCCCTTGAAGTCAATGTGCGAGGCCGTGATGGTGATTTGCGGATCGGGGAGCGTAATGACGATGAGCGAGTCGGTACGCGTCACGTTCGAAGCGTCGAAATGCGTGAAATCTATCGAGCCCTTTAAGCGTTACGTCGAGCGGGACGGCCACTTTGCGGTAGCCGGGTTTGTCGATGTCGAGCAGCCTACCACCGATCTTTTTCGTGTCGGAGAACAGTACCACCTTGTGGATTTTGCACTCGGTGGTGTAAAGTCTGTTCTGTTGCTGCGTGCGCATCACCACTTGTTGCAGGGTGTCGATGACCTCTTGCGGTTGCGCCGCGGCATTCGCCGTGGAGTCGTTCGCCTGTTCGCCGCTTGTTTTGTTTTGGCAAGCAGCGAAAGTCAACGAGAAGAGGGCAATGAAGAAATAGCGTATCATATCCATATAATTGTAGGGCAAATATAGCGATAATTTTTCGGCGGACAATTGCCATGTGGCAATAATTTGCTATATTCGCGGCTAGCAAATAAGAAAATCCTTTACTCCAACATGAAAAAGTTCTATTGGATGGCCGCGCTTGCGTTGGCGCTAACGAGTATCGTGGCCTGTGGTGGCAAATCTTCGTCCGAACAGACGGCCGACACCACGCAGGTGGCTCTCGCCGTAGAAGAAGGTCCCGGCCGTGACGAGGCGCGCACCGTACGTGCCGATGCCGAGTACAACGGACACCAATATCATTTTGACATTGTCAGCGCGCCCGACGATTCGCTGCCCCGCGTCAAAGATCGTTTCGGCGATCCCTATCTCGACAACCGCATTACGGTCAGCGTGGTGCGCGATGGCGGCACGCCCGTGCGTTTTTCGTTTACGAAAGCCGATTTCACGGCCGACGGCACGCGCAACCATATTCTCGGCGGCATCGCGTTCAGCAACGTCGATGCCGAAGGACTCCATTTCGGCGCGCAACTCAACGCTCCCGGCGATGAAGAGGGCGGAACGGCCTTCAAAATCACGCTCCCCCTCGTCGGAGCGGGCAAACCGCAGATCGTGCAAGACACCAATCAAGACACCGCTTCAGACGACGCAATGGACTGATTGAAGAGAAAAATCGCCCGAAAGCGAAAAAAAGTCCTCGAAATTTGGAGTATTCGCGAAAAGTGCGTACTTTTGCATCGCCTTTCAGGAAGAAAGGTGCTCATGGTGACCGTAGTTCAGTTGGTTAGAGCGTCAGATTGTGGTTCTGAATGTCGTGGGTTCGAATCCCATCGGTCACCCTTCTTCAATTCCCTTACAACTTTGTGTTGTGAGGGATTTTTTTTGTCTATCTACCCCTCCCCTCTCACTCCTTGCTGTCCGCCCGCTCAACCGCAGTGCGACAAGGCTCCGGTCGCTGTCCACTCCCGGCCTGCCCCTTTCCTCGTGCCTCGTCCTTGTTGTCACCGCTGTGCGTCCCGAACGGTTGCACTTGATCGGAAAAGTGCCGCTCGCCCACGTGCCCCAATCCCCGTGGCAGCGAAAAACGATTGGGTGGGGAAGTGATGCCCCGGTGCCGATGCGTTTCTCGAAAAGACTGTCGGGTGTTGTCGAAATGTACATTTCCTCGCGCGCGGGAGCGCGTGCGCACACCGCATTTTTCGTTTTTTGCCTTCACCCTTCACCTTCTTGCGTAAGGCGCAGTAAACCAAATCGATGCGGTGAAGGAAAAGGTGAAGGTCTGTGTTCACCTTTGCCTTCACCGCTGTGCGGGAGTCGCTTGGATTGTTGTGGGTTTTGGCACGAAGGTTGGCACGTTTTTGATCAAAGTCCACTCCTTTTCCGCGTTTTCGTTCGGTATTTCCCGTCCGCGTCGAGTGAGGAAAGGTAAGTCACAAGGGGTGAAGGCAAAAATCGTCTTTTCCTTCACCTGCAATCACCTGTCAATCAGGAAGTAAGACGTGAAGGTGAAGGGTGAAGGCAAAAAACGGAAAACGCCTGACGCGCGCGCACGCGAGGCGTGTCCATTTTTTGCAAGCGGATGTAACATTTTTGATAGCGGTTGGCGAGCGTATTTCAAAGGCAAAGAAGACAAACTTTATTTTCAGCGTTTTTATTTCGATACATCAACTTATTCCTCTACCTTTGCCAAAAAGACAATAAACAGCACTTTTTTCCCGCACTACAATGCCTATTTATGCTCTTATCCTTACCTCGTAGCTTTGTGCGGAATATAAAACATTCCTCCGTTTAATTCTATCTTTTCACCATCGCCCCCGCTCCAGAAGGCGACTTCCCCTGATCGGGGAAAGAAATGGAGGAGCACCACCTTATGATCCACTATTTACGTTATTGTTGTGCGATGTTCTTCGCACTGATTAGTTTCCTGTTCGCCACTTCGCAGCGTGCGCAAGCGCAAACCCGCGAGGCCTATGTGGCGCAAAGCGCGGACAAAACCACCCTCGCCTTCTACTACGACGACCAACGTGCCACCCGCACCGGCACTACTTGGGGGATTACGAATATTACCGGGACTTACCCCGGATGGGTAGGAAAATGGGAGGTGATAAACAATACCACCGTGCGTGTGGTGTTCGACGCCTCGTTCCGAGATTTCCGTCCCACCACGACTGCCCGGTGGTTCCACAATTATCGTGCGCTCAAGCAGATCGAAGGGTTGGAATATCTCAACACTTCGGAAGTAACGGAAATGGTAGGTATGTTCTCCGGTTGCTCTGGTTTGACTTCTTTGGACTTGTCTAACTTCAACACCCAAAACGTAACGGACATGAGTTCAATGTTCTCCGGTTGTTCTGGTTTGACTTCTTTGGACTTGTCTAACTTCAACACCCAAAGGTCACCAACATGGTTCGGATGTTCTCCGGTTGCTCGAGTTTGACTTCTCTTGACTTGTCGCACTTCAGCACCCAAAATGTCACCAACATGGCTAGTATGTTCTCCGATTGCTCGGGTTTGACTTCTCTTGATGTGAAGAACTTCAACACACAAAACGTCACTGACATCAGAGGAATGTTCTTCGGTTGCTCGGCGCTGACTTCCATCAGGTGCAATACGGATTGGCACTGCCCGAAATCGGAAGGCATGTTTTCCGGTTGCACGCAGTTGAAGGGCGCAGTGGCCTACGACAAATATAAGACAGATGTTACAATGGCCAGTCCGGGAAACGGGCTATTTCACCGCTAAACCCACCGCAGTGGAAAGCGTGCGCTTCGGTGCAGACGGTGTGCAACACATCTATACGCTGCAAGGCAAGCGCGTGCGCGGAGCATGGAAACATTTGCCGGCCGGAGTGTATGTGGTGAACGGAAAGAAGACGGTCAAACCATGACAGCACTCCAAAGACTTCCTCTCTTCTTGCGCTGTTCATCGGTGCGCAGGGAAAGCGCCACGCTGCAAAACTGCAGCGTGGCGCTCTTTGTAGAGATGAAGAGGAAGAAGGGACGGGGGATAGGGACGATGCGTTGGTGCGTGCCTTACACGGCCACCCGTTAGGGAGCAGAAATGCGGTCGTCGAAAAAGTTGTGGCGCTCGTCATGGTAGCGCGTGCGAATGCCGAGGAGCGCGGTGAGCGAGTTGGTGCACCACGCTGTGGAACCGGGGCGAAATGGCGCTTGCCGGATGCGCGCCCGTGGGGGATCAGGCCGCGAGGCGATGTCCTAACCAAAGGAGGGCGAAGCCGACGATGAGGCTCGAGCAGAGGTAGGCGACGGCGGTGAAGGTGAGTTGCTGCTGCCAAAGGGCGCGGCCGTCGGCCACGAAGGTGGAAAAGGTGGTGAAACCGCCGCAAAGTCCGACGGTGAGGAAGAGGCGGAGCGTGTCGGGCGCAGCGATGCGCGAGAGCCAACCGCTCAGTAGGCCGATGAGCAGACAGCCGAGAGCGTTGGCGGCGAAGGTGCTCCACGGAAAACGTCCGTCGGCGGCGCCGGGTAGTACCAAAGTGAGGAGATAGCGGAGGATGCCGCCCACGAAACAGCCGCAACCGACGGCCAAGAGGGAACGAAGCATATTAAAATGAGGAGGGAAAGTGCGTGAAAAGGAGCTTGACTTTGATGATCGAAGAATGGCGTGTCGACTTGAGTGGTGAGGCAGGTGCACGCGGCGGAGCATCGGCGTACGACGCTGCGGCAGGCGCTGCGATCGGCATGGCGGGGGCGACAAAGAAACGGGCGGAGGCCTTCGCGTGGGGAGGTCTCCGCCTCGTTGGGTCAGGCGTAGATGAGAAAAATGGCGGGAGTCTTACCCAAATCGGGCAAGCCCGTTTGTTTCCATGTTTTGACGCTACGTGTGCAGATCCACTCGCGGTCGGTGGTGATGCCGGCGGCGACACAGAGTCGCGTTTTGGGCGAACAGGCCGAAAGAATGTCGGCAAAGAGTTTGGCGTTGCGGTAGGGCGTCTCGATGAAGAGTTGCGTTTGGTGTTCATCGCGCGAACGGGCTTCCAACTGCTTGAGGCGCTTGGTGCGTGCACTGCCGTCGATGGGTAGATAGCCGTGGAAGGCAAAGCTTTGGCCGTTGAAGCCCGACGCCATCACGGCGAGAAGAATGCTAGAGGGGCCGACCAGCGGCACGACGCGCAAGCCTTCTTGCTGGGCGATGGCAACCAAGTCGGCGCCGGGATCGGCCACGGCGGGGCAGCCGGCTTCGCTGATCACGCCCACGTCTTCGCCCTTGCGCAGGGGGGCGAGAAAGGAGGAGAAGCGCGCGGGATCGGCATGCTTCCCCATTTCGTAGAAGGTGAGTGCGTCGATGTCGATGTTGCGGTCTACGGCTTTGAGGAAGCGCCGTGCCGTGCGAATTTCTTCGACAACGAAGTGGCGAATGGAGCGCACGATGTCGGCATTGGCGGCAGGGAGTACGCGGTCGTGGGGCGTGTCGCCGAGGGTGACGGGAATGAGATAGAGAGCGGCCATGGCGTTAGGACATGAATTGGGCGAAGGTTTTCTGCCGTTGTACGTAGAAGGCGTAGATGAGGCTGCGTTGTATGCGTTCGGGGATGTTGAAGAGGGTGGTGGACTCGAGGTTCTGTTGGCGCGCGGCGTCAAAGAGATGTTGCCACTTGTGGAAATCGCGTCGGGCTCGGCGCACGGCGTTGGCGTTGGCGAAGTCGCCCGTTGCTAAGTATTTGAGCCACGCTACGCCGTCGAGCCATTTGCGAACGCGAAGGACGTGGCGCAACTCGTCGGTGGGGAGATTCTTGTAGAGCATGGTGAGGCTGTTGCGGAAATTGAGGTAGGTTTTCCGCGGATGCTCTGCGGGAAGTGTTCCACCGCCGACGTGGTAGACGATCGACTGGGGGATGCACACGATTTTTTTCGGGCGCGGGCACGGAGCCGCCAGCAGAAATCGATCTCTTCGAAGTGGGCGAAGAAGTGCGGGTCGAAGCCTCCGACGGCGTTCCAGTCGGCGGGACGAACGAGCAGTGCGGCGCCGGTAGCCCAGAAGAGGGAGCGCACGGTGTCATACTGCCCGTGGTCTTTCTCGAGGACGTTGATCATGCGGCCGCGGCAGAAGGGATAGCCGTAGCGGTCGATGAATCCGCCCGCGGCACCGGCGTGTTCGAAACTGTCGTGCGCCCATTCGGCGTGGATCTTCGGTTGGGCGGCGGCCACTTCGGGGTGGGCATCCATGTAGGGTGCGCAGTGGGGTGAGCCAGCCGGGGGAGGTGCGCACGTCGCTGTTGAGGAGGAGGTAATAGTCGTAGCGTCCGGGCGTTTCGGCTTCGATGCGGCGGAAGGCGGCATTGTAGCCTTCGGCAAAGCCGTGGTTTTTGTCGAAGCAGACGAGACGCACGTCCGGGTGTTCGGCACGCAGATAGTCGAGCGAGGCGTCGGTCGACCCGTTGTCGGCGACGATGACTTCGCCCTCGTCGGCGCAGTCGCTCACGACGCCCGGCAGATAGCGGCGGAGCATGTCAACGCCGTTCCAGTTGAGAATCACAACAGCAATCATGGATGAAAATAGTATTGAGGTCAAAAACGTGGGCAGCGAGAGCGGTATAATTAAAGAATAGGTGTGGCGATGAGTGCGTCGCCGCTCTCGTTGAAGTCGCCGAGCAGGGGCTTGTCCGAGGGTGTCGGGGGCGATGTCGAAGACGGGCGCCGCTTCGACGCGAATATAATTGTCGGTCCAGCCCATCATGGGACGGCCTTCACGCACATGCTCCCACAGGATGGTGCGGGTATCGCCGATGAAGCGGCGATAGTGGGCGATGCGCTTTTCTTCTGAGAGGGCGAGAAGTCGGCGACTGCGCTCGCGCTTGGTGGGGGCGTCGACCACGTGGGGAATCTCTAGCGCTGCGGTGCCGGGACGCTCAGAGTAACTGAAGACGTGCAACTGGGAGATGGGCAACGAGGCGATAAAGTTGTAAGCTTCTTCAAAAGATTCGTCGGTTTCTCCGCGGGTGCCGACAATCACGTCCACACCGATGAAGGCATCGGGCATGATGCGGCGAATGAGTTCCACCTTATTGCGGAAAAGTGTCGTGTCGTAGCGGCGCTTCATGAGCGAAAGCACGGTGTCACTTCCGCTTTGAAGGGGAATGTGGAAGTGGGGCATGAAGGCGCGGCTGTGGGCGCAGAAATCAACAATCTCGTCGGTGAGCAGATTCGGCTCAATGCTCGAGATGCGGTAGCGCTTGATGCCTTCGACGCGGTCGAGTGCGCGGACGAGTTGTGCGAAGCTCTCACCGGTGGAGCGGCCGAAATCGCCGATGTTCACGCCGGTAAGTACGATTTCAAGTCCGCCGTCGGCCGCGGCTTGTTCGGCTTGCGCCACCACTTCGGCAATGGTCGCATTGCGTGAGCGCCCACGCGCAGCGGGAATGGTGCAGTAGGTGCAATAATAGTTGCAGCCGTCTTGCACTTTGAGGAAGTAGCGTGTGCGGTCGCCGCGGGAGCAGGAGGGCACGAAGGTCTTGATGTCGCGGAGCGGAGTGGTGTAGCAGATACCACCATGCGACTGACTGTCGGCGCGCACGCCGAGTTGCTTGGCTTCGTAGTGCTCTTCGATGAGTTCGATGAGACGGCCTTTCTGTTCCTGCCCGACGACGAGGTCTACGCCCTCAATCTGTGCGATGTGTTCGCCCGAGAGTTGCGCGTAGCAACCCATGACTGCGATGAATGCGCCGGGATGTTCGCGGTGCAGGCTGCGAATGGCGTGACGGCATTTGGCATCGGCCTCGCCGGTGACGCTGCAAGTATTGACAATGCAGATGTCTGCAGTTTCGTTTTCGGCCGGTGTGCAACCTTTGTCGCTGAGACGGTCGCGCAAGGTTGAGGTTTCGGCGTAGTTGAGTTTGCAGCCCAACGTGACGAAAGTGGCCTTCTTCTTATATATAGGAGATGAGTGATTGTCCATAATTGGGTGCAAAAATACGCGATACGTGGGGAAAGACCAATATTTACGCCTGCTTTGCGTCGAGCCGATGAGTTGTTTTAAGAGAAGATGCGTGTTTTGTTAGGTTGACTTTTCAATAATTGGTGTAATGGGCACTTTTCTGTAGTTTGAGCGCACTTTTCTCGAAAAATGGTGTTTCGCTTGGAAGTGTAGGAAAAGTCCGTACCTTTTGCATCGTTTTAATACAAGCAATTGATTGTTTTACTCTAAACTCACACAACAATGAAGAAATTGGTTTTCATGTTCGTAGCTCTCGCAGCTATCTCTTTCGCTTCTTGCGGTAACAAGGCTCAAACTACCACTACTAACGACAGCGACAGCGTGTCTATGAATGACAGTGCCAACCAAGACAGCACCAAGCAGGACAGCACCAGCCAAGACAGCACCAAGACTGCTGCAGACAGCGCCACGACTGCAACTCCCGCACAGAAATAAGTCTTAGCGCACAGCTACGTACGTCGCCAACGCATGGCGACAAGCCCAAATTGGGCACTTGAGAGAATTGAAACCGGTAGGAACATTTGTTCCTCCGGTTTTTTTGTGTCTTGAAGGTTGGAGTACTCGAAAACCTCTCTTAAATATGGACATCTCCCCTCACATCATCGCGGTGTGAGGGAGATGTCTTTGCCTACCCTGTCCAATTCTTGTCGGGAGGCTGTTGCGTTGTTGATGTAGTGTAATTGTAGATGTCGTTTTTTTGAGTTGCTGTATGCTTGTTGTCGATGAAGTAGGTTGTTGTCGATGTATTACGGTTGTCGTAGACGGATTGTAGAAAGCGTGATTAGAAAGACACATAAGGTGCAAGCCGATCGTGGTCGTGTTCCGTGAACAGGGGGCAGCCGCGCAGATCGTCCCAACCACGCAGCGGACCGATTTTGTTGCGCCGATTCACGATGAATTTCACCTGTTCGTAGTTGAGATAAGGGTGCCGCACCAGTGCTTTGAACGTCGCGCGGTTGAGGTTGAGACGTTGGGGCGCAAATTGTGGAGCCACCCTCACCCAGTTCGCCGCGTCATACGGCAGTCCGTTGATTTCAGCGAGTTGTCGAGCGTTGACAAAAGCCTCCCAGTCGTTCTCGATAGCCTACAATGGCGCGTGCATAAGCCTTACCCACGCCCGGAATGCGCTGAAAGTCCGCCGTATCCGCCGAGTTGGCATCCAGGTGCGCACCCAGTGCGAGTTTTTGCGGGCGCAATCGGCGCAGACTGTCGTAGCGCGCCTCACGTTCTGCCCGTCGCGCGGCGCGTTCTGCCTTTTCGGCGTCCCAGCGTGCCCGATTGGCTTGATACTCAGCCTCTCGCTGTTCGCGCGCTCGTTGTCGTTCGGTCTTCTCGCGCTGCCATTCGTCCCACTGCGCCTGCCGTGCTTGGACGTAACGCAGCGAGTCAGTGCGCCGTCGTTGTTCAAAGTCGCGCACTTCGCGCAAAGTCGCGTCGTCCGGTTGATTCACTGCGGTAGCCGAGTGGTCTCCACCGGTCAGCAACGGGAATAGCCACAGTTTGATTGCGACGAAGAGCAGGAGCAAGACGAGGAGCACAACGAGTCCGATTCGCGTCTCGCGAGGGAGGGAGGAAAAAGGCATTTTCATGGGGCAACACTTGAAAAAGTCGAGGAGCGCAAGCGAGCGAATTGCTGTTGCACACACGCCAAATTTAGCAAAATCGCTCGTAATGGGTGAGTTTTGCACTAAGTTTCTACACCAATCTGCTGTTTTCTGTCGAAAACGATGGGAATTTGAGCGAAAACGATTAACTTTGCGATTGATTTAAGGGGGTGCCTTACTCTTAGGCTGAGAATAAACCCCATGAACTGATCCGGGTAATGCCGGCGTAGTTATCTAAATTAATCTACATGAACAAAAATTAAGATTGGGGCAGCCCTTTGGTGCGCTGTCCTGAGCGTGTCGGCACAGCGTGCTGACAGTGTTCGCGTGTCTCGTCTCGACGAAGCACGCGTGGTGACGAACCGTGCCACGAAGACCACGCCGTTGGCTTTTTCGAATTTGGACAAAAAAGCCATCGAGCGAGTGAACTTCGGACAAGATATCCCCTTCTTGCTCTCGACGCTGCCGAGCGTGGTGACCACCTCCGACGCCGGTAACGGCATCGGCTACACCAGCATTCGTGTGCGCGGCACGGTGGGCGAACGCATCAACGTGACCAACAACGGCATCCCTCTCAACGATCCCGAAGCCCACACCTTCTACTGGGTAGACACCCCCGACCTTGTTTCCTCCGTCAACGACATCCAACTCCAGCGCGGTGTCGGCACCTCCACCAACGGCGCAGCTGCCTTCGGTGCCAGCATCAATATGACCACCGACCGCGTCGGCGCGCTGCCTTACACCTCGGTCAACTCGTCGTTCGGCTCTTTTGCCACCACGAAAAACACCGTGAAAGTCGGCACCGGCCTCCTCGGCAATCATTGGGCGTTCGACACCCGTTTGTCGTACCTCGCCTCCGACGGCTACCGCGATCGCGCCTCGGCACGCTTGGGATCGTATTTCTTCCAAGGCGCTTATCTCAACGAGGGCACCACGTTGAAGTTCGTCCTCTTCGGCGGTCGCGAAAAAACTTACCATGCTTGGGACGGTATCAGCCGTGAACAGCTCACCACAAACCGAACTTACAATCCGAACGGCGCGATTGGTGAGACGGGGCAGTTCTACAAAAAAATCAAATCGACTTCTATTTCCAGCAACACGCCCAAGTGTTGCTCACCCAGCAGTTGACCGACCACCTCAACCTCTCCGCCGCCCTCCACTACACCTACGGCAATGGTTATTACGAGGAATACAAGAACAATAAGAAACTCAAATCCTACGGTTTGCAGCCTTTCCTATTCGACGGAAAAAGAGGTGAAGAAAACCGACATCATCCGCCGCAAGGAACTCGAAGGCAACTTCGGCGGCGCCATCGTGTCGCTCAACTACCGCAACGGCGCCCTCGATCTCACCGGTGGCGTGGGCGCAAATTATTTTGAGAACGACCACTTCGGTCAAGTCCTCTGGGTGAAGAACTACGTCGGCCAATTGATGCCCAATCAGAAGTATTATGACAATACGGGCAAGAAATCGGACGGAAATGCTTATCTTCGTGCCAACTACGCCCTGTTGCCCTCGCTCAATCTCTTCGGCGATGTGCAGTATCGCCACATCGGCTACACCATCAAGGGCACTTCGGACAAGAAGGCCAACCACGACACGGATGTGAAGTTCAACTTCTTCAATCCCAAGTTTGGTGCCACTTGGATGATCTCGCCCGATCAGCAGGCCTACGCTTCGGTGAGCGTGGCGCATCGCGAACCGACGCGCAACAACTACGAAGAGTCCTTCTCTGCGCATGCGCCGCGCGCCGAACGTCTCGTGGACTACGAAGCCGGTTACCGCTACAACGGCTCGAAGTTCGAGGTATCGGCCGGACTCTATTGGATGCAGTACAAAGATCAGTTTGTGCTCAACGGCAATATCAACGAAATCGGCGAAGCCATTTCCGAGAATGTCGCCGACAGCCACCGCGCCGGTATCGAATTGGCCGGTGCATGGAAGCCCTGTTCGATGTTCCGCTGGGACGCCAATGTGACTTTGAGCCAAAACCAGATCAAAGATTACGTGGCCTACTTGCCCAATGCCGACTGGAGCAAAGGTATTGCCCAGCCGGCTCGCAAGAACACCACGATATCCTTCTCTCCGTCGGTCGTGGCCAACAACCGCTTCACGGTCGACTATCGTGGCTTCACCGCCTCGCTGACCTCGCAGTATGTCGGTCGCCAATATCTCGACAACATGGAGTTGCGCGAGAATTCGCTCGATGCTTATTTCGTCTCGCACCTTTCGGCTGCCTATAGCTTCCGTCTGCCTTCGGTGAAGGAAATCACGATCGGAGCCACGGTCTACAATCTCTTCAACGCCAAGTACGAAACCAACGGCTATTCGCAGTCGTCTGTCGACGATAAGGGCGCGGTGCTCCACGATCCGCGTTTCTACCCCATGGCCGGCACCAACTTCTTGGTCAACGTAGGATTGAAATTCTGATTGCTCGCGTCTTTGCACGCATTGTTCTTTCTCGTCTTCGGACGAACCCCGACAGCGGCGCCATCACATGTCTCGACCCGTTCGAGGCATGGGTGGCGTTCTGCCGTCCTTATTCTGTTTTCTCATCGGTGCGCGTCCCCTTAGTGGGGCGTCGTGCGCAAAAAAACATCTCATGGATTCACTCACTTCGTTCTTTGCCTTTTTCGACAACAGCAGTCTGCTCAATGGCGTGCTCGCCTTCCTCGGCACCGTGTTGGGACTGCCCTACATCTATTTGCAATACAAGGCCAGCCCCAAGTTTTGGCCCTGTTTCGGCCGTCAATGCGCTGCCCTTCATCTACGTCAATTTGGTGAAGAGCAACTTCGCCACGGCCGCCCTCTTCGCCTACTATCTTTTTGTGGCCGTGCAGGCCATGTTCGTCTCCGGCGAGAAGGAAGACAAAGCCGCCGATGGTGCCTTCTTGGTGCACAACATCCCCGGCAAATTGTATCCTCGTTTGATTTTACCCTTTTTGCTCATCTTTGGCGCAATCTATAGCTTCGTGGTTTATGCTCCTGCCCTCTTTGGCCACCTCCTGCCCTCGCTCGAGGTGCCCACACCGCAAACGCCCTTTGCCGACGCCTTCGCCACGGCATTGAGTTTTGTGAGCATGTGGTTGCTTTCGAAAAAGTACATCCAGCAGTGGCTCGCGTGGGTGGTGGTCAACACGGCCTACGTCTACATGTACGTGTCGCAAGCCAACTACCCTTGGGCGGTTTTGTTCTTCATCTATGGCGCGGTCGCCGTGTTCGGTTATTTCAACTGGCGTGCGCTCTATCGTAACCAGCAAAATGCAGTGCAAGCATGAGTACTACGGTTATTCTCGCGGCCGGCTTGTTCCCGACCACCCCGCGCGCCTTGGACGTTTTGCGCCGTGCTGACTTCATCGCCTGTTGCGACGGCGCGGCCAATGCTTGTGTCGATGCGGGTTTTGAGCCCGATGTGATTGTGGGCGACGGCGATTCGGTGCGCGACGATGTGCGCGAGCGGTATGCCGATCGCTTGGTGCGCATCCCCGAACAGGAAACCAACGATCTGACCAAGACTCTTCATTACTTGCTTCACCATGGACGCCGCGATTGCTTTGTTATTCTCGGGGCGACGGGCAAGCGCGAAGACCATGCCTTGGCCAACTTGGCGCTCTTGATGGACTATGCCGAGGAGCATGCCGAGGTGGTGATGGTCAGCGACTTCGGCACGTTCTATCCGGCTCGCGATCGATTTCGTGCCACCGTCACACCGGGTTGCGAAGTGTCGATCTTCAATTTCGGCGCCACAGCGTTTTCTGCTACCGGATTGCAGTATCCGCTCTATGATTTCACACGGCTGTGGCAAGGCACGCTCAATGTGGCGCTCTGCCCCGACATTGAAATTCGAGCCGAAGGTGCCTTCCTCGTCTATGTGGCTGAGCCCGACCGCTGAGGCTGCATAAGCGCGTGTTGCTCGGTCGTTTTTCGCTCGACCGATGCCCGCTTCCCACCGACCGATGAAGCCCATCGGTGGCAGTACCGTGAGGTTACGCGGAGACGAACCACCTTTCGTTGCGAAATGGTTGAAAACGCAGCCACGATGGCCCCTGATCAATAGATTGAAGTCGTTTTTGTTCCGAATAAACACCGCTACTCAAAGCGGATGGCGATCATTTTACTCCCTCCCGATGCTTCCCCGGTGGAGCATCGGGATTTTTTTGCAATAAGTCAAAAGAGCACTTGCGTTGAAATTCAGGGAATGTCTCCCAAAGATCGCTGCTATATGGACGCCGCATTGCGGCAGGAAAAGGGAAGGTTGTGTTTTATCATCGGCAAAGATAAATCTTTTGTTTCGAAATGGCGTCGTTTTTCCGAAGAAAATGTTTCGATTTTTTCCTTCTTCGACACGATCAGCAAAAACTTGTGGACTTTTCTTCGAAACCTCTCCGTTTTCTTGCATTCTCCCTCTTTTTTTGGGGGAAAGGGGAGCGTTTCTTCCTCGGCTACACCCTGCACTGTCTTTTCCCGCCCATCGCCACGCGCTTTCGCGGACACGCGCCTGCGCATCACGCACTCAGCGAGTTCTAAATCTTTGCCTTCACCCTTCACCTTCACCACTAACTCACTGTTATCTTGCGGTTTACGGGTGAACATATCGCCCGATTTAACACTTCACCGGTGAAGGCAAAATTCTTTTTGCCTTCACGCTCAATGGGCTGTCCATCAGTTTTTTATCCCTCTCGGGTGAAGAGGTGAAGGCAAAAACACGAAAAACGGCGGACGCGCGCGCTACGCGTGCGCGTTGGGAGCTTTTTCGCAGGACGAACAGGGGCACCGGACACACAGCGGTGAATGCGGTGGCCGCGCCGACCGATTTTCGGGGAAACGAGTGGTCGGGTTGCACAAAAAGGGGCATCCTACATTTGGAGTGATGCGGTACAGAAAAGAAGAAAACCGCTGAACCAATTGTACATTTGGATGCTCACTAACAACTGTACTTATTTCGGAGAAAATCAGAGCAAGGTGATGCTGGGAAAATATAATAGTACTCCTTATAGGGTATAATTTCGTCTTTCATAGAAATAATGTCCCCGATAGGGGGGCATTATTGAGTTTAGTTTCTTATATTTGCCACCGATAAGGTATAGAATGACGTTCTTGAATTGGGTTGTTCTTGTGATAAATCCTGAATCCGACCCCGAAAACGGCATTTAGCATACATCTTCAGCGTGCGAGACTTCAAGTAATAGATACAAGTATAAGATGGTAGTGAGGACAATCATAGCGCAGTATGTAAAGGAGATGCGCAAGAAATATAAACTGACACAAGTCGACCTCTCCGAGAAAGCCGGAGTGGGGTTGCGCTTCGTGCGTGAATTGGAACAGGGCAAGACTACGCTTCGCCTCGACAAGGTCAATAAGGTGTTCGAACTCTTCGGCTCGGAGTGTGGGCCCGTGCCGATGAAACGAGAAGGAGATGACGTATGAAACAAGCAATTGTTTATTGGAAGAGACTAAAGGCCGGGATCCTCACAGAGAGTGACGAGGGCTATTGCTTTGCTTACGACAAGGACTATCTGACTATGCCCGAAGCTCAAGGCATAAGTTTAACAATGCCTTTGCGAGAAGAACCTTTCCAAAGTAATATGCTTCATCCATTCTTTGACGGGCTTATACCTGAGGGATGGCTGTTAGATATTGCTCAGAAGAATTGGAAGATCGCCGAAAGGGATCGAATGGCTTTGCTTCTGGCTTGTTGCAGCGACTGCATTGGAGCGGTAAGTATCGAACCCCTAAATACGACCGAAGATGACAAATAAATGCCTATTCTGCTACGAACCTTTGGTTGATGGGGGAGGAGATTACCATACCAAGTGTTGTCGCAAATTGTTCGGGACGCCCCAAACTCCGATATTGCCTTATACGAGTAGTGAAGTACGAGTGTTGGCTGACGAGGTGGTTCGTTCGCAGACCACAGTAACAGGTGTACAGCCTAAGCTCTCTCTCGATTTTGACCAATTGAGTCATTCCCCCAAACGGTTCACGATTGTTGGCTTGTGGGGACGGTTTATTCTCAAACCTCAAACAGAGCATTATTCACATCTCCCTGAATTGGAAGATTTGTCGATGCACCTTGCAGAGATTGCCAAGATTGAAACGGTTCCGCATGGATTGATGCGATTCAACGATGGCGAACTATGCTATATCACTCGGCGCATAGACCGAACAGAGCAGGGAGAGAAGCTCCCAATGGAAGATATGTGTCAGTTGTCAGAGCGTTTGACGGAGTATAAATACAAAGGTTCTCATGAGCAGGTTGCTAAGTTGATTTCCAAGTATAGTTCTGTGCCGAAACTTGATCTTGTCAAGTATTGGGAGCAAGTACTCTTTTCGTGGCTGATAGGTAATGCCGATATGCATCTTAAGAATTATTCGCTCTATGCTCCAGTGGTCAGCGAGTATCAACTCACTCCAGCCTACGACCTCCTATCTACGGCACTTGTTATTCCAGAGGATACTGAAGAACTTGCACTGACGCTCTGTGGCAAAAAGCGAAATAGGGTAATGTCCGAAAAAGTGTGTAAGATTCTCCTTTGTCCTCCCCCTCCGGCTTGGGGTACCCCAAGCCGGAGGGGGATTTGTGATGTTGATTTTTCTTTGTCGTTTTACTTGATTTTCCATTCCCGAAAAAATGGAAGTCGTCTTGCATACGTCCCTTCTGTTTTCTCCTTGGCCACAGAGCCCAAGAGATATACTACCGAGTCGGGAGATGGCATCGCGCCACGCATGAGCAAAGTGCGCTTGTAGCAGCGATTGAGACGTTCCACCCAGTTGGTCGAATAAATCATTCGGCGCACATTTTCGGGAAACCTCAGATAGGTGAAATAGGCCGCATTGCGTTCTCTGGCCAATCGGGCAAGGCTCGGGTACTTCTTGCCCCAACGCCGAGCAAAGGTACGCAAATTCTCATAGGCCGCAAGAGGTGTCATGTCGGTATGCTCCACGGGAAAGAGCGCCTTGAGTTCCTCTCCGACCTCGGCTTTGTCTTTGGTGGAAACGGTGTTCAAAAACCTTGCGTTTGAAATGCACGACGCAGAGTTGGTGCAGCGCCGTGGGAAAAGCCGAACACACCGCATTTTCGATACCGCTCAAGGCATCGGAGACGATCAAATCGATTTGTTCCACGCCGCGCTCCTTGAGCGCTTCGAGCTCCATTTCCCAAGTAATTGCCCCTTCTGTGGGGTGATTTACCACCGTGAGCACCTCGCGACTGCCGTCGGGCAACAGTCCCAACATCGTGTAGTAGGCCTCCTTCGAGACGCTCCCGTCGCGACGCGTGCTGCAGAACGTGGCATCGATGTAGACGGCCAAATAATGAGAAGAAAGTCGGCGCGCAAGCCACTCTTGGATCTCCTCGTAACAAGCCCCGGAGAGCCGACTCACCTGCTGTTTGCTGTAGTGGTGACCGTAGATGCGGCGACCCACCTCGGCGATGTCTTCACAGGAAAGTCCACGCGCATACAACTCATGAAAAAAGCAGTGCACGCTCGCTTTCCTGAGCAGCCAAGACGCCGAGTATGATCGGTTGAAAAAGCACCCGAGCGAGTGCGAGGGATGCGAAGTTGAAACTGCAACCGTGGCCACGCCAACGACGAGGACGGAAACCATTGCCTTGTTCACCTTTATGTTCCTCTAAGAAGAGGGCGCGCTCCTGCTTGGAAAAACTATCCAAAAGCACGCGCATTAACTCATTAAAACCGGCCTCACTTGAGGCCATTTCGGAAATAATTTCCGATCTTTGTTCAGCTGTAAGCTTCATTGTTCTTTGTTTGATTAGCTATTTCACCACAAATATAAGAACTTTGGAGCTTACACACGTTTTTGGGGACAGTATCCAAAATAGCCCGCCGACACTTTCTCGAAGCGATGGCTGCCTCAGGATTGGATGAGAAAGTGTGCGATAACCTTTTCGCTCGCTTTGGGCGCATCCTCCCCGAATGGGAAAACTTCATCTGCAAGAGCTTCCTACCTCAAGATATGCAGGTGGGGTACTTAGAACTGATTAAAAATCGGTTCGTCCGACTTTTGGAGTGATATAGCAATCGTGCAGAGTATATAGCACTGAAAGAATCTTCCATCCCTAAAACCATTGTCAACTCTCTTTGAACCGCAGCCCTCGAAATGTTAGATCAACAAAATAACGGGCGCACTCGCGACGAGTGCGCCCGTTATTTTGTTGGGGAAATGGTGTTCGGGTGAACACGAAGGAATTAGTCTTCGTTTTCTTCCTCTTCCTTGGCGATGAGTTTGTAGCCCTTACCGTGGATGTTGATGATTTCCACCTCTTCGTCCATGCGCAAATGCTTACGCAGCTTGGTGATGTACACGTCCATGGAGCGTGCGTTGAAGTAGTTGTCGTCGATCCAGATCTTTTTGAGTGCGAAATCGCGCTGGAGGATTTCGTTCATGTGTGCGCAGAGCAAGCTCAGGAGTTCGCTCTCCTTGGTGGTGAGTTTCTTAGAGGCCTTGCCGTCTTGCACCTCGGCTTCGAATTCGGTGCGGATGCGTTGTGCATCGGCTTCGTCGCTGCAGGTGTAGCTGAGAATCTGCTTTTGGGTGTCGAAGGCGTAGTGCTTACCGATGTTGTAGAAGGTGCGTTCGCGGTTCTTCTTGCCTTGCACGCGACGGAGAATGGCGTCGATGCGGAAGGTGAGTTCTTCCATCGAGAAGGGCTTGGTGAGGTAGTCGTCGGCACCGATGCGGAAGCCTTCGAAAACGTCTTCTTTCAGGGTTTTGGCCGTGAGGAAGACGATGGGCACTTCGGTGTTGGTCAAACGGATTTCCTTTGCCAAGGTGAAGCCATCCTTTTTAGGCATCATCACGTCAAAGACACAGAGATTGTATTTGCTGCGGAGAAATTCGCGGTAGCCTTCTTCGCCGTCGTTGCAGAGCACGGCGTCGTAGCCTTTGGCCAAGAGATATTCGCGGAGGAGCATGCCGAGATTCTCGTCGTCCTCGCAGAGGAGGATTCTTACTTTTTCCGTCAAGAGTCATAGTGATAGGTATTTGTGATGAATATTTTTTTGTTTACATCAGTCGTCCATGATGGGAAAAACTGACGGTGAAGGTGGTACCGTGGCCGTATTTGCTGTCGACGGTAATCGTGCCGTGGTGTGCTTTCACCACGCCGGCCACGTAGGCAAGTCCGATGCCCACTCCTTTGACGTTGTGGACGTTGCCGGACGTCACGCGATAGAAGCGATCGAAGATGCGCTTCAGGTCTTCCTTCTTGATTCCGATGCCGTTGTCGGAGAAGGTGATGACGAATTGTTTCCCCTTGTTGAAGGTCGAAACAACGAGTTTGATCGGCACTTCGGGACGGCGGTATTTGAGCGCATTGTCCAGAAGGTTGTTCACCAAGTTGGTGAAGTGCATACGATCTGCGTTGATGATGGGATCTTCGGCATCGATATGTGCCTCGATGCTTCCGCTGGGATCATCTTGCTTCACTTTGAGTTGGAAGGCCATGGTGGCTTCTTCCACGACCGTGTTGGCTTCCAACTCGTCGAATTTGAAGTGGATGGCGTCGATGCTGTCGAACATCGAGAGTTGCAAGACCTTTTCGGCCAGCATGCGGAGTCGTTTCGATTCAGAGAAGAGTACGCTGTGGTAGTCTCTGACTTTATCGGCCGGCAGCGTGATGCTTTGGTCTGAGAGCATCTGCGCAACGAGCGAAATCGAGGCAATCGGCGTTTTGAGCTCGTGGGTCATGTTGTTGATGAAGTCGGTCTTCATCTGTGAGAGCCGTTTTTGTCGATAGATGCCGATGAGCGTAAAGATGGAGATGGCGAGAATGAGCAGACTGAAGAGGCCGAGGAGCAGCATGATGCCCGTTTCGCGCATGAAATAACTGCCGAGATCTGAAAATCTCACGACGAGAATGCCCATGTGGGCGGGGGAATCATCGGCAAAGATCTCTTGTTTGTACTCTTCGTCGGAATACTCTTCGTTGTAGTCTTTGCAACTCAGCACGGTGCGCCCGTCTGTGGTTTGCACTTTGAAGTGATAGTGCACGAGGCGCAAGTCGATGCCGTTATGTTGCAATTCATTTTTCAGCAACACATCGAGTTCTGTGCGGTCGATTCGCTGTTCCAACGGTTTGTCGGTGAGGCGATCGATGTTGTTGTAGATCACTTCGTCGACGAGGTGCCGCTGTTTGAGGTATCGTTGTCGGAGGGTGGCTTTGATGGAGTTGTCGCCGAACGCATTGAGTGCGATCGGGTACTTACGGCCGAAGTAGGGGCTGTGGGGGATGCGCGTTTGGGCGCTGTCTTGCACCGGGATGGAGAGCGAGTCGGCCAGCGCTCGGGCTGTACTGTCATCGGGGAAGCCCATTTCGGTGTCCAAACGGTGCTGTACCTCGTTGATTTCGAGGGCATGTGCCGTTTGGTAGAGTGCGCGTTGGACGTTTTCGGCGAACTGTCGGCGGCGCATGTCTTGGATCTGATGATAGTAATATACCTCCGTTCCGATCAATGCGAAGATCGCAAGGAACATCAGTGCGGCGGTTATCCAAATTGTCCTCCTTTTCATACCGCGAATATAGTTAATTTTGGGTGGAGTCAAAACCTTATAGTCTACACATCGTGTAAAAATAGTATCTTTTATAGAAGACTTTGGTTTGACTTGTTGTTCTGGCAAGTTCTTTCTTGAAGAGAAAAGCAATCGGCTCATTCTCAGTTAAGAATGAGCCAATTAGTGAGACGTGTAGTGCAAGGGGAAAACGTATTGATGTAGCGAAAATTGAGCATTGCTCGGTTGGCTTTTCGCTATTTTCGCGTTTTCTGCCCCGAATGGAGCGTTCGTGAGTGTTCGAATAAACTTATAACCTTGTATCGTTTTCCAAATCTTTGTTTTTCGTCTGCCGAGGTTTCGGGCGAGAAAAAAGAGTGGAATCGGCCGATTGAAGGTGTGGCGTCGCAGCGAGGCGTGCGTGGTTTAGACGGTGAAGGAGAGGAGGCGTTTGATGAATTGGGGATCGTCGAAATCACGTGTGCCGGTGTCCGAGCGATTGAGCGCGGCGATTTGGAGCATCTCCTCGTCGGAGAGACGGAAGTCGAAGACGTCGAAGTTTTCTTGCATGCGCTCCTTGCGTATCGTCTTCGGAATGGCAATGTAGCCGCGCTGAATCAGCCAGCGGAGGGCAATTTGTGCCACGGTTTTGTGGTGACGTTGCGCGAGGGAGATTAGCAGTTCGTTGTCGAAGAGGCCTTCTCCGCCTTGGGAAAGGGGCGCCCACGCCATGATACGCGTGTCGAAGTGGTGTAGCAGTTCGTCGAGCGTTTGTTGTTGGGAGAAGACGTTGGCTTCCACCTGATTCACGGCCGGGAGCACTTTGCCGTAGGCGGCCAAATCGGTGAAGCGGCCGCGAGAGAAGTTGCTCACGCCCACGGCACGCACTTTTCCCATCATCAGTGCCGTTTCCATCGCGCGACAAGTACCGTAGTAGTCGCCGTAGGGCTGGTGGATGAGGAGCAAATCGATGTAGTCGGTGCCGAGGCGTTGAAGACTCTCGTCGATGGAGGCTGCCGCTTTGCGTTCGCCGGCATTGCTGATCCAGACCTTGGTGGTGAGAAAAAGGTCTTCGCGAGCCACACCGCTGCGGCGAATGCCTTCGCCCACGCCGCGTTCGTTTTGATAGACCTGTGCGGTGTCGATGAGGCGGTAGCCTACGTCGATGGCGTCGGCCACGCAGCGTGCCGTTTCTTCGTCACCGATTTGAAAAACGCCGTAGCCGAGAATGGGCATTGGCAGGCCGTTGTTGAGTTTGATGTACTCCATAATAATATAGGCGGATGAAAACAGCTCTTTTGGTGCCACCGTTGGCGGGAATCCGCCGTGGGGCGCGAAAAGGGCAGAGGAGAAAAATAGTAAAGGTTGAGGTGGGAGGACTGGTCAGCGCACACGGAAGACGCGAATGCCCGTGGCATGCGAGATGCCGGCGAGGTAAGCGGACAGGGTGCGCGAATCTTCGATCACCTTTTTGTACTGGCTCGAAGCGTGGAGCATGTGCAGTTTGCCGTCTTTGCCCCAATAGGCCAAGCCTTGGTGGGAATAGTCGAGTCCGTCTTTGCGGGTGACGACGGCGATGACGTCGCCATCGTGGATGGCACCCAACTCATTGCGGGAGAGACCGACGTTCTTTTTCGGGATGAAGCGGCCGACGTTGCCCGAGTATTTGCGCTCCAAGCGTGCAATTTCGCGCACGCGCTCCGGATGGTTGCGCAGCATGGGGTAAGAGTCCGCATGGCGGCTCATATAGTGAAGATCGATGTGCAAGGGTTGCGTGAGATTCGTCGGGAGAACGACCTCTTCAATGGTTTTGCGGCGCAGGTGGTCGGCCATCCAAAGGACAGGTAGTGCAAGCGCGAGGTGTAACCGGCCACGTGTCCGTCGAAGTAGCGCAGGCGTTCCAAGTTGCGGCAGTAATCGGCAAATCGGTGTTTGCCTTCACGACGAGTCATGGCCAGTGCCGAAGCGGTTTCGACGAGCGTGGCGCAGTCGAGTCCGCGGAGGTTGACCACTAAGCGTTCGGGATCGGCCACTTCGAGCGTGGCGGCCACATAAGGGCGGCCTTTCAAACGGCGGGCAAAGTCGAGCGAGGTGCGGAGTGAGGTGTCGTTGAGCAGTCGTTCCACGTCCTGTTCGTCACTGCGATCATAAATCACCTGGGCCGTTGTTTGCGGCGCAGCGGTGGCGGACGTTGTGGCAAGGGCGACGGGGGAGTGCAACGGGAGAACCGTCGGACGAGCATCGCCTGTGGGGGCGAAACTCAAGGCGAGCAGGAGGGCGGGAAGGCGCAGAGTGCGCGAAAGCATGGGGAGCATGGAGCGAGAAAAGAAGAGGCGGCGAGAAAAGCGCAAGGCTTCTCTCGCCGCGAAAAAATCATTGTATTCCTTATTTGATGAGATCGACCGAGCGCTTTACAAAAGCATTGAGCGCTTCGCCGCGGAGCAAACCGTTTTGCAACAAGGCCAAGTCGATGAGTTGCGGCACCACTTGGTTGGTGCGTGCATAGTCGGCCAGCACCGTTTCGCGCTGTTTGCGCTGTTCGGCGATTTGATCGTTCACCGTTTTGAGTTCGTTCTTCTCTTCCTCGGTGACGTCTTCGGGCTTGGTGTGCTGTTGTGCGGCTTCGAGGGCTTGCAGGCGCGCATTGAGTCCGCGAAGTTCCGCGTCGATGGGCGCCAGACGTTCGGCTGTGGCGGCGTTCAGTCCGTCGTTGACATCGCGCACGAGCGGGTGGTCGGTGTTGAGCACCAGGCTGTAAGTGTCAGGCAGTTCGCCGTAGAACGACATGCCGGGTTGCAGGCGTGCCTGTTCCTTCATGCGGCGCATGTATTCGCTCTGCGTCACGAGGACGGGAGCTGAGTTGGCACCGAGAGCCGAAGCCTCGACGTGGGAATTGCGCTTTCTCCACCTTGGGGAGCACGGCGGTGAACACGCTGCCGAGATTGTCGCGCAACTGTTGGTCGGCCTCCGAAGGCGTGTTGTCGGCCTTGCGGATGAGGTTTTTCCAACGTGTCGCCGTCGACGCGGGCGAATGATGTCTTTTTCCCACTTCTGTTCGAGCATGTTGAGTAGCGGCGCATCGAGTTGGCCGTTGAGCAACAGTACGTTGTAGCCTTTGGCTTTCGCGGCTTCCACATAGGCATACTGCGCTTCTGGATCGCTCGTGTAGAGGCAGATCAGACGGTCGTCTTTGTCCGTTTGGTTCTCCTTCACCGCTTCGCGATATTCCTCGTAGGTGTAGTATTTGTTGTCCACATCCTTGAGGAGAGCGAAGTTTTTGGCCTTCTCATAGAAGTCTTCTTCCGAGAGCATGCCGTAGTCGATGAACAAACGGAGGTCGTCCCATTTCTCCTCGAACTGTGCGCGGTCGGATTTGAAGAGTGACGAGAGGCGGTCGGCCACCTTCTTCGTGATGTATTGCGAAATCTTCTTCACGTTCGCGTCGCTCTGGAGGTAAGAGCGGCTCACATTGAGGGGAATGTCGGGACTGTCGATCACACCGTGCAAGAGCGTGAGGAAGTCGGGCACAATGTTTTCCACCGAATCCGTCACGAAGACTTGGTTGCAGAAGAGTTGGATCTTGTTGCGGTGGATTTCGAGGTTGTTCTTGATCTTCGGGAAGTAGAGAACGCCGGTGAGGTTGAAGGGGTAGTCCACATTGAGGTGAATCCAGAAGAGGGGTTCATCCTGCATGGGATAGAGGTCGCGATAGAATTGGCGATAGTCCTCGTCGGTGAGCGTCGAGGGCGTTTTCGTCCAGAGCGGCGTGGTGTCGTTCACCACGTTATCCTCTTCGGTCTCCACTTGCGTGCCGTCTTTCCATTCGGTCTTCTTACCGAAGACAACGGGAACAGGAAGGAAGCGGCAATATTTGTTGAGCAAGGTTTCGACGCGGGCTTTTTCGAGGAAGTCTTGGTTCTCCTCGTCGATGTGGAGCACGATGTCCGTACCGCGTTCGGATTTCTCCGCGGGTTCGAGGGTGAACTCGGGGGTGCCGTCGCAGCTCCATTTCACGGCTTCCGCCCCTTCACGGTAGCTGCGCGTGATGATGTCCACGCGGCTCGACACCATGAACGAGGAGTAGAATCCCAAACCGAAGTGGCCGATGATGGTGGCGGCGTCCTCTTTATATTTTTTTCGAGGAAGTCTGTCGCCCCGGAGAAGGCGATTTGGTTGATGTAACGGTCGATTTCTTCGGCCGTCATACCGATACCGTTGTCGCTCACCGTAAGCGTGCCGGCTTCTTTGTCGATTTTGACGGATACTTTTAGGTCGTCGAGGCTACCCTTAAACTCGCCTTTGGCCGAGAGGGTGCGGAGTTTCTGTGTGGCGTCTACGGCGTTAGAAACGATTTCGCGGAGGAAAAATCTCGTGATCGCTGTAGAGGAATTTTTTTGATGACGGGGAAGATGTTTTCGGTCGTAATGCCGATGTTACCTTTTTGTATTGCCATTGTATTGCTAAGTTTTTTGTTCTATGCCACAAACCTTGCAACAACTGTGCCAATCGTCAGTTACTGCCGCTTTGTCGCGTGCTTTCGCTGCTTACTGCGGGAGTGTTGCGCAGCAACGTGTCCTCCACTCATTATATACGCGCTTAACGCGCGAGTGAGGCGAAGGTCTTTGTGTTTTTTGCCTCGCAGGGTGGGGCGAGTCGTGCAAAGTGTAGAGAGAAAAGTGGTGAAGTTGCGGCGAAAAGTTGTCTGCTTTTCGCGAAAAGTCCTCCACTTTGGGCAGAAAAGTTGGCTTGTTTTCGGCGAATGAAAGTGACGTTTGGATAGGAATAGCGCGTGCGATGGTCGAAAAATGTAGAGTAGACATGATAAAAAAAGCCGTTGGAAGCGCGGTCATTTCGAAGATAAAAACTATCTTTGCCGAGCAACATAACTCCCAACGTATGAAGAAACTTTCAGCATTCATCTTCCTGCTTGCCGTCCTCATCGGCATCATGCAACCCACCGTAGGTTGGGCCGATAAGGCCGCGGTGGAGAAGATTCTCCGCGAAGGCGGTATCTTCAGAATCAAGAATCGCGGGTCCGGACGTTATGCTACCGAGGCAACGGCCACGGGTAAGCTGACCGGACAAAAGCAAAAATCACAACGGCTGCGCAGAAACTCACACAAGTGTGGATTCTCACCGCCAACAATGGCAGCTACACCGTGCGCAATGCCTCTACCGGTCGTTTTCTCAACGACCAGTCGGGCAACCCCATGGTCACTTCTGCCGGTGCCAAGAAATACTACCTCAAATATAGTGAGGCCAACGCCAAAAGCGGTAAAACCGACTACGTTACCCTGTCTTGGAAATCAGATTTCAGCGGCAACGACTGTCTGAACGAAAACAGCGGTTCGCGCAACCTCCTCGGTTGGAAAGCCAATTCGCCCTCAGTGAATGACAACTACTCTGACTGGGTGCTCGAAGCCGTGACCGATGTCAGCAAAGACGAAATCAAAGCACAGCTCAATAAGGCCAGCGGTGCCATCGAACCCACGGAAAACGGATACGTTTACTTGACCAATGTGGCTTACGGTCGCGTGATGTCAGAAGGTTCCGGCTCGCACGAACTCAGCACACTGCCTCAAACGGCCGGCGACTACTCGCAGGTGTGGCAGCTGGTGAAGAAGGGCACGAAGTGGGCGCTCCGCAATGCCCTGACCGAGCGTTATGTGGCTACGCAGGGTGGAGAGCGTTCGCGCGCCTACAAGACCGTAGTGTCTTCTAACCCCAGCTTCACGCTTTCGGCCGGTACCGACGAATTTACTCCCAGCTATGGTTTCGACGACAATAATAATGTCGGACTCCACAACGACGGTGGTCACCGTGTGGTAGGTTGGGATGTGAATATGCCCGAATCGCAGTGGATCATTACCAAAGCCGAGGTGGACGAAGCCGCTTTGCGCATCGCGCGCAACAACTTGGCCGAGTTGACCGACTTCAGCGGTTCGAATCTCCAAAAGATCAAGAACACGCTCGCCATCTATTTCACCAATCCCGGTTGCACGGAGCTCAAAGCCGAATTCCAGGCGCTTTCAGATGCCGAACTCACCGGACTGATGAGCCAACCTGCAGGCGGTTCTGCCGGCAACTACACGCCGCTGCCCGCTTCTGTGCAGGCCATGGCTTTGAAGGTGAAGAACAACTCATGGGGACACCGTGAAAAGGAGTTCCGTGTGTACGACTATAAGCCTTACTCTGACGATACGCAGTGGAACTCCGACAAGCTCGTAGGAACAGGCTACATGTTCTCGCCCCAAACGGGTCCCACCGGTATCAGCCTCAAGCGCGGCGAAGCTGCATTCATATATATCAACAGCGCCGGTTTCGTGCCTTCGACGAGAGTTGAGGCCATGACGACAGAAGGTCTCAGTGTGACCGGTCCCCGTCAGCGTTTGCAGCCCGGTCTGAACATGGTTGTGGCCGACAACGACAGCCACCTGTTCATTGTCTACACGATCACCGACACGCGCAAGAAACTTGAGTCTGCTCCCGCCCTGCAAATCCACATCGAAGGCGGTCGCGTGAACGGTTACTTCGACATCACCCGCGGACACACCAATACCGACTGGCTCGACATGGAGAAAACGCTCTTCAAAGATCCGGTGATCCACATGAAGAACAAGTATTACCAGTTCAACATGGATCTCGCAGGGGTGAAGGAACAGCTCAACCGCAGCGAGTTTGCGAAGAAAGATGCCGACGGCACGCCCATGGGCATCGAAGGTGTACTGATGCGCTGGGACGAACTCGTGAAGTGCGAACACGACCTCATGGGCATCGATCACTATCTCGATCGTTTCAACTGCATGCTCTCTGCTTCTTCCTCTTCGAAGGGCAACCCCTACGCTTCCACCTACGGTACTTACTATCCCGGTGTGGGCGACTACTTGAACTACCAGCGTTTTACTCGCGGCTCCGAGGATGACGAAGGCGCACCCATTTGGGTGGTGGCTCACGAAACCGGGCACATCCACCAAAAGGCCATCAATATGGCCGGTGACACGGAAATGTCGGTGAACTTCTTCTCGCAAGTCTATCGTTGGTTGCAAGGTACGAACGTCGGACGTGGACGCCCCTCTCGAGCCCCATGGCTGATTTCCACCGCGGTGCCTTCCGTGACGAATACAACATTTGGACGCGTAGCCGTGTTTACTTCCAGCTTTGGCTCTACTATCAGCTCCAAGGACATCACCCCAAGTTCTATCCCGAACTCTTTGCCAAGTTGCGCAACAGCCCGATGACGTATTCCACGAATTCGAACGCGCCCATCAGCGGTCTGGACAACTACCTCAAGTTTGCGATGTTCGCCAGCGACGTAGCGCAAGAAGACCTTTCTGAATTCTTCCAATTCTACGGTTTCTTCAAGCCCGTCAAGAATCACAATACCGGCGACTATCACGACAACTGGTTCACCACCACGCAAGCCGATATCGACAAGGCCATCGCCTACATGCGTAAGTATCCGAAGGCGCACCCCGGTATCTTCTTCATCGACGAACGTATCCGCAAGATTCAGGCAGAAGGCGTAGGCAGCAAGCCCGGCCAGATGCGTTTGTCAACCTCTGACGACGCTACTCCCGGCGATGCTCGCGAAGTAGGTGATGTTGGTATGGTGACCGACTTCCGCAACGATCTCGAATGCTCCGCCTACAAGGTGACCGACACCAACGGCCGCATTGCCGTTGACCGCAACAGCGGTACCGGTGCAGTCGGCTTCAAGGTATACAACACGACCGGTAAACTCGTTTATGTGTCGAACACCTACAACTTCACCATTCCTGCCACGATCGTACGACAAGGTTACTTCGTTGTCTGCGCCTTTGGTAATGGTAAGCAACAGGTGCTCTCCGGTGCTGAACATGTTCCGGCCAACTTCCTCGATCCCACCAAGACCATCACCGGTATTTCGGGTGTCAAGGTAGACGCTGCCAAGGATAACGGTAAGGTTTACGATCTCTCCGGCCGCCCCGCTGTTGATGCGGAACACGGCGTGCGCATTGAGAACGGTAAGGTCGTTATCAAGTAATGCACCGCCGTGCGACAAAGGTCGCACCTTTATAAATTAAGCTATTTGGATGGCTCCCCGCGCTCGTGAAGAGTGTGGGGAGTTTTTTTGTGTTTCCGCACAATGTCGACGTGAAAAATGTAGCCGAAATTTGTTTCTTACGCCATTTATTCGGAACTTTGTATAGTAAGGGCCAATGATGGTGTGCAAGATGCGCACAAATGGCTGCCTCTACCGTATAAGAACGCTTGTAGTATGAAACAGGTATGCTTTCTCCTTCTCCTCTTCCCGCTGCTTTTGGGAAGTTGCGTCACCGGTTCTTACGGGCTTGCTCGTGAAGTGCGTCTCGGCATGACCGAAGCACAAGTCATTCATTTGTTGGGTGCACCGCAAGCGCGCGAAGAGACGCCGGATTCCGCAAAATGGGGCTACCATTGGGAGCAACTGCTTGGTAATAAGGTGCGAAATATGGAGTTGAAGTTTCGTGAAGGGCGTGTGGTGAATTTCCTACTTAGTGAAGTGCCTGTCAGTGGGCGAACCGGTTTTGAGGCCGGTTCACGCCGATCTCGCAAGGAAGTCAGCGAAGACGCCTACACCGACATGCTTTTGGAGTTGAAGTCGGCGGGTTCGGACGGAAAACGCCTCAAGGTGCTTGACCGTTCGCTGCGACAACTGCAACTCTCAGAACGGCAAGCGCGCGGTTTGTTGCGCCAATTCAGTTTCGACAGTGAGCGTTTGAAGGCACTTTCGATAATTGCGCCCAATTTGTCTTTGAATTACGATAAAGACTTGTTGATCGACACCTTCACTTTTTCGAGCAATGCGGCCGCAGCGCGCACGCTGCTTGAAGCCCTTCACTGATTGTGGCGATCGCTTTCTTCATAGCAATTAAAACAGCATGCAAACAACAACTATATGTGCCGTGGCCACCGCGCCCGGCGGAGCACTCGGCGTGGTTCGTGTGGCCGGTGCCGACGCAATAGCCGTGACAGATCGCATATTCCGCTCTCGCGGTGGAAAATCACTGGCCGAACGTCGCGCGCATTCGTTGGCTTTCGGGCAAATCGTCGACCCGCAGGACGGAACGCTCATCGACGAAGTACTCGTTTCCGTTTTCCGCGCGCCGCACTCCTACACAGGCGAAGATGCCACGGAAATTTCGTGTCACGGTTCGGCCTTTGTGCTGCATCGTGTCGTCCAACTGCTGATGGCAGCCGGCGCCATGCCGGCAGAGCCCGGTGAGTTCACGCGCCGTGCGTTCTTGAATGGCAAAATGGACCTGTCGCAGGCCGAAGCGGTGGCCGATCTCATCGCTTCGTCCACGGCGGCATCGCATCGTGTGGCGATGAGTCAGATGCGTGGGCACTTCAGTCAGCGCTTGGCCGGCCTGCGCGATCAGTTATTGCACCTCACCTCCTTACTGGAGTTGGAGTTGGATTTCTCCGATCACGAAGATTTGGAGTTTGCCGACCGCAGTCAGTTGGATGGCGTCGCAGCGGCAGTGGAAGCCGAGACGGCTCGATTGGCCGACTCGTTCTCTACGGGCAATGCCCTGCGCGAAGGTTGGCCGGTGGCCATCGTCGGGGCGACGAATGCCGGGAAATCGACGTTGCTCAACGCGCTGTTGCAAGACGATCGTGCGATTGTGAGCGACGTGCACGGCACCACGCGCGACGTGGTTGAGGATACGTTCGTGTTGGGCGGCGTGCTTTTCCGCTTTATCGACACTGCCGGCCTGCGCGACACCACCGATCAGGTGGAACAAATGGGCATCGAGCGGAGTCGTCGACAGTTGTACGCGGCGCGCACCGTGATTTTTCGTCCTTGATGTGAATTGTGTGGAAACGCAGCTCGTCACGCTGGCGGATGAAGTCTTTTCGGCGCGCAATGAGGGCGATGTTTTTGGTCGTGGTCAACAAGGCCGATTGTTTAGCCGCCCTCGCCGGTGGGGAAGAAGCCGCCCTTTCGCGCCGATCGGCGGTGGAAAGCGCGATTCGCGCCGCCGCGAAGACCCATGGTGTCGATCCGCAAGTGCTTTTCCTCTCCGCCCGAGAAGGGGTGGGCATGTCTGCGCTCTGTGATCGGCTGGTATCCACGGCCGCTGCGGCGCAGGAAACGGAAAGCGACGTGGTGGTGACCAATGCGCGCCACTATGCCGCACTGACCGCCGCTCTCGACGATGTGCGCCGTGTGCGCCGCGGTTTGCAGTCGGGCATTTCCGGTGACTTTGTGGCGCAAGATCTCCGCGATTGCATCCACCATTTGGCCGAAATCACCGGCGGCGAAGTCACAACAGATGAGGTGCTTGGCACGATATTCAAGAACTTCTGCGTGGGGAAGTGAGCATCGGCAAAAAGAGCTGATCGAATGTTCGGGCAGTGAAGACATTTCCCCTTTCTTCAGAAAAATGTTCCTCCAAACAATAGACGAAAAACCTAGTTTTTGGCCATCGCTATGGCCTTCTCCGGTACTTTTCTTTCGGCAAGTGCCCCCACCACGACTGAAAGAGGAATGGTGTATATTTGCAATAGCAAAAGTGCGCGGGCTTATCACGCCAGTTCCGGTTGTCGTGGGCTGAATCGTTGCAAGTATGATCCTGAGCAAGTGAGCGAATCCACGGCAGAAAGCCGCGGTTTACGTCCTTACCTGAGTTCGGTCTGAGCAATCCACCTTTCACTTGCTATGATCGGCGGAATGCTTTTTAGGGGAGATGTTTAGACCGAACTTAGGTCGGCATGTAATATCTGCTGCTTCTAAACTTTTCGCGGACAGCAAGAAACCGAAATCAGAACGCTGAACCCCTTGGGCTCCTTGTTCGTAGGCGACACGCTTGCCGGCAGGCTTTTAAGGTGGGGCAAACTATTGTATAACAGTGGATTGGAGGCTTCATGAACAGCGGGTCGGGGAGCTTCGGTTATGTCTCGTCGCGGTCGCGTAAAGACGCATCCCGCGCCGAAACGTAGCGCTTTACTGTCTGTTCCGAGAGGTGGAGATATGGCAAAGTCGCGCAGGTTCAGTAAGTCAAAGAGCGCTTGCGCCGGATGGTCGGGGCAGTACCTCGACTTTGCGCTATATGGACGCCGCAGTGCGGCGGGATGATGGGAAGTTGTGTTTTATCAAGCGCAAAAGTAGGGATTTAGTTTCGAACTGTCGAATATTTCGCGAGAAAAATGTTTCGTTTTTTGAGAATCGGGAGAGAACGAACAAAAACTTGTGGACTTTCTTTCGAAACGCCCCTTCTTTTTTTCTTCTTCCTCCCTGCTTTTTTGGAAAAGACGCCCGTTCCTTCGCCCACCATGTCACCCACTGTTTCCTCATCCGCACCGCCTTACGCGCGAACGGACACGCCCCTGCGCATCGCGCACTCAGCGAGTTTGAAATTCTTGCCTTCACCCTTCACCTTCACCCGCAATTCGTTGATACTGTGTGTGTTGTGGGTGAAGAAAATGCTCTTTTTCCTTCACCGGTGAAGGAAAAAGGGGTGAAACCTTCACCCGCAAGTCGCTGTTTCCGAGCTACTTACAGTCGTATGGTGAAGAGGTGAAGGCAAAAAAACGAAAAACAGCGGACGCGCGCGCTACGCGTGCGCGTTGGGGGGCTGACGTGGGAGGCCGGTGCACTTTTGAAAAAGGGTGTCCGGTAGTTGAGGCCTCGCTCCAAATGTCGAACGAACCTTATTCTTAGAGAAGAGGCTTAGACCGAACTCAGGTGTCCTTGTAAGATTTGCTATTGAGCGCAACGCGCATCGACTTGAAACCAAACGGGCACTCCATCGCATGGAGTGCCCGTTTGGTGTTCGAAAGGGGAAAGAACTGCGATTTCTGCAGTGAGTTTTATTGCATCTTCACCTCATCAATCTTGACAATACCGTTGACGATAGCGTAGATTGTGAGTCCGCTCACGGAGTGGATGTCCAATTTGCGGGAGATGTTTTTTTGCGGTGCGTGAGGATCGTGTTGATCGACAAGAAGAGATGCGCCGCAATCTCCTTGTTGGTAAGCCCTTTGACGATGTAAGCGATGATTTCTCGCTCGCGTTCTGAGAGCGCGTTGGCATCATCTTGGTTGTTGGGCAAGTAGGTTTTGTTGGCAATGCGCTCTTCGAGGAGCTGCACCGCGGGAAAGAAGAGTGCATCTTCCATTTTGCAGTGCGCACGGAGGTCGGCTTCGCAGTTGTAGATGCTGAAAAGCACATTGCAAAGCAGGTCGCTAGAAGCACCTTCTGCCGGTGAGTAATATTTGATGATGATGTTTTTGAGCTCTTGCAGCTTCTTGTCCATCGCCTCGTGTCCTTTGGAGTATTGCTGAATGCGGAAATCGGAGACAATCTCTCCGGAAATGAGGCGATCGACGTAGCCGAAAATTTGTCGGTTCTCGTGTTCCATGTGTTTGCGCACCTCATTCATATATTCGTCGTAGAACTTAAGAATGAGGAAGGCCACCTCGTTCTGTCGCGAGCAGTCGATCGCTTCGAGGAGTTTGCGGCGGAGGTGTTGAAGTTGGAAGTCGAGGAAGAAATCATGCGCAGCCCGGAGATGGCGCATGAGGGTTGGCATGTGAACTTTGTCCACATAGAAAGGAGCAACGGAAGGTCCTTCTTTCATCACGTTGGCGACGGCCAAGAAAGTATTGGTGTCCACCTTCGAAGCATCGCACACTTCTTTCACGGTATGCTCACCCACGCCCAATTGAATGCCGAAACGGCTGATCATTTGGAGCAGTGAGGGCTGTGAAGCGATGACTTCGCACATCTTATCTTGCTCAGTGTAATTGAAACCCATATAGTATTCGTTGAAAGAGGGGCATTGTAGACAGGTTGTTTTTTGGCGGGGGACTTTTTCCACCACTGATGCCGTACAACTTATAGCTTGTGGCAAAGATACTATTTTTTTTGAGTAGTCAATCACTATAAGTGGGTATTCCTCATTTGAATTTTAAAATTCGGCCTTCCGATGAAGAAAATAAATACCCAAATGTGGTGATAGGCTTATTGAATATCTTTCCGTAAATTTGCAGTCAATTCTAAGGTAAGACAAAATGACAACAAAAAGAATAGCCTTTTCTCTCCTCTTGGGAGCTTTTTTCGTGAGTTCTACGAGTGCACAATGCCCCATAAAAGACAGTATCATGGGAGGGGGCAACCCCGTTATGCCGTCAGCGGCACAACCCCGCTTTCCCACGATTGGAGCTGATGATAAAGTGCAACTTAATGAAGAGCAAACAAATGCCGGCGATGATAAAGAAAGTGGGCACGAGGATGAATATGAGAGCTTCAATCATTTTCGTTTGGGAGGAAGCGCCGAGATGGTTTCAGCGATCAAAAATTATGGAATAGATCGTTTCAGTTCTTCCTTTGGAAAACCGAAAGAACGTCGCGCCACGATAGCGATTCCTCGCTTTTTCTTGTCACTCGACTATAAATTTTCGCCTAAATGGATATTGGGCGCAGAGGTCGAATTTGAAAACGGTGGAGTCGGTGTGTCGTTGGATTCCGACCCGACCGAACATGGCAAGCACGAAACAGAAGTAGAGAAAAGCGGTGAGGTTGCCCTTGAGCAATTTCATCTCACACGTTTGATCCATCCGGCTTTCAACGTACGCGTAGGTCACATGATCGTACCTATCGGGTTGATAAACCCACATCATGAACCGGTAGATTTTTTTGGAACGGTGCGCCCCGAAGGTGAGTCTACGATCATACCCTGCACCTGGCACGAGACGGGTTTAGCTTTTTGGGGGAGTTTGGGTAGGGGGCTTGCGCGTTTTAACTATCAAACGCTCCTCATCTCCGGACTGGATGCCAGTCGATTTAATTCCAAGAATTGGATAAGAAACGGCCAACAGGGAAGATTCGAAGAAGATCGTTTGCAATGCCCGGCCATCGTAGCCCGAGTGGATTGGGTAGGTCTTTCTGGATTGCGTGCAGGAGCAAGTTTTTATCATTGTGGGGATGCCGGAATGAACGGAGATCAGCCCTCTGCCTATAAAAACAAGTTTCCTGTCAATATTTTCTCTATCGATGCGCAGTACGAAAGCCCATATGTCATCGCACGCGGTAATGTGCTGAGTGGAACAGTTGGTAATGCGCATCTGCTATCTCAAGGGAGTCACGAAGCCCAAGCGTCTGCAAGCGATTTCGATCAGAGCAGCGTTGCTAGACGTGCGTTAAACTATGGCGGAGAAGTCGGTTTGAATTTACGCAACCTTGTTGGAAACCCTCAATTACCGGAGCTCATCCCCTTCGTACGTTATGAGTATTACAACGCACAACAGGAAGTGGATAAGAAGGGCACGAGGTTCTCGGAAATGAGCACCGGAATGAAAACGTCCATGTGGGTGTTTGGCTTAAACTATCGTATCGGCAATGGCATTGTGTTCAAAGCTGACTACACAACTCGTCGTATCGGTGACGAAAAAAATTGAACTCCGAAAAAGGAATTTGCTCTCGGAGTTGCATTTAATACGTGGTTTCTAAACCAATAAGTAGTCCACGTCCTGTCGCCAACGCTACGAAATAGCGTTTCTTCATAAGATGTTCAGTTTTCAGATCCATACAAACGACTGCGTGGACAAGCAACGATGGCACTTTAGAAGGTGAATATTTCTGTGAATATAGTTACCCAACTTTGAGAGGTCAGCTATTGTGTCATCTGCATTTCGACTCTCTGAAAGTTGTTCACGTCATTTCTCAAAGAAAAAGGCCGAAAAAAACGAGCCGTATATCTAAAAAGTATCTTTGTGGCAGCGAAACCTAGCAATTGGCTTCGCTGCCCTTGTTTTTCTATACAATGACTCCAAAACAGGGACAATGACCTTCAAAACGAGGGTTGTTCTCGACGAAAAGTTGAGTTCGACTCTCATGGCGTTGCGGCAATTACCGAACAGCGTCGCCCGAAACGAAATTAAATATCCCTTGCAAATGAATAGAATTCTCGCCCTGCTTGCCGTCTTGTTCGCCCTTACGGCGCCGGCTTGCACCAATCTGTTGGTAGGCAAGAAAGCCTCGAAAAACGGAGAGTGTTTCATCACTTACAGCGCCGACTCCTACGGAATGTACGGCCGCTTGCTCCACTATCCCTGCGGGCAAGCACGCGCCCGGTACGATGCGCAAAAATCGTAGACGGCGACACCCACAAACCCCTCGGCGAAATTCCCGAGGCAGCCTACACTTATAATGTGGTGGGCAACATCAACGAGCACCAACTGGCCATCACCGAAACGACTTTCGGCGGCCGCGAAGAATTGTGGCCGAAGAATCCTGTGGGCGGTATCGACTATGTGTCGCTCATGGCGCTCGGACTGCAACGTGCCAAGACCGCTCGCGAAGCCATCCGCGTGATGACGAGCCTTGTAGCGCGCCACGGCTACGCCTCGGAGGGCGAATCGTTCTCAATTGCCGACCCCAACGAGGCATGGATCCTCGAAATGATCGGTAAGGGCGACTCTGCCAAAGGCGCTGTGTGGGTGGCTGTGCGCATCCCCGACGACTGCATCAGCGCGCACGCCAACCAAAGCCGTATTCACCGCTTCGATTTGAAGGACAAAAAGAATGTGATGTACGCCAAAGACGTGATCACGTTCGCCCGTTCGAAAGGTTATTTCAAAGGCGCCGACGCCGAGTTCTCGTTCTCGGAAGCCTATGCGCCGGCCGACTTCGGTTCGCAGCGTTTTTGCGAGGCCCGCGTTTGGAGCCTCTTCAACCGCTTCACCACGGGCATGGAGAAGTATGTACCCTTTGTGGACGGCAAACACATCGGTACGTCGGAAGTGATGCCGCTCTATGTGAAGCCCACACACCCCGTGACGTTGGAAGAAGTGATGGCCGCCATGCGCGACCACTATGAGGACACCCCGTTTGACGGTACGAAAGATGCCGGTTCGGGTGTCTGGAGTGCCCCCCTATCGTCCCTCACCCTTGACGTGGGAACACAAGGGAAAGAAGTATTTCAACGAACGCCCCGTTTCGACCCACCAAGCCAGTTTTGTGATTGTGTGCGAACTGCGTAGCCGTATGCCCAACGCGGTGGGTGCCGTGCTGTGGTTTGCCAATGACGATGCCAACATCACACCCTTCGTTCCCATCTACTGCTCGCTCACCCAAGTGCCCGAATGCTTCGCCGACAGCACGGCCAACGACCACACCTTCTCTTGGAAGTCGGCCTTCTGGTTGTGCAACTGGGTTTCGAACATGGTGTATCCGCGCTACTCGCAACTGTTCCCGGCTGTGGCCGCTCGTCGCGATGCCTTCCAACGTCGAATGATCGAAGCCAAGCACGCGGCCGACGCGGAGCTCTTTGCACAAGCACAGACCAATCCTGCCGCTGTGACCGACAAAGTGAATGCCCTCGCCGCCCAATGGTCGGGCGAAATGATGCGCGAATGGAAGTCGCTCGGCGAATATCTCATCATGAAGTACAACGACCAGGTGGTGAAGAAGGAGACTTCCGCCGGAAAATGGGAACTCACGCCCGACGGTATCTGTGTAGATCCCGAACGCCCCGGCTTCCCCGAGAAGTATCGTGAGGTGCTTATCCGCGAAACGGGTGAAAAATACAGCGTACCCCAATCTAAATAATCCCCGCGACGAACAGCGAAAGGTGATTCTCCGGCATGAGAGAATCACCTTTTGCAATTCTTTCCCCGTTTGTCGCGCCCAACATAGAAGCCTATGACAACCTATGATGTAACTGCCATCACCGACCGCCGGCTCATTGCGCGTTTCGGGCTCGACGCTCGCGAGATCGGAGAAGAAACGCTCCGTTTGGCCGAAAGCGAAATCGGGTTGCGCGAATGGCAACCCACGCCCGAAGACCTCGCCGCCTTCGAACGTGTGCACGAGCTCGAAGCCTTGAACGAAGAGATGCTCAAAACGGATAATTTCCGCAACTTGCTCGTCTCGCAGGCAGCCGATATGCGCGTGGTGTTGCTGCTCATTGCCGGTTGTGTGGTGCTAATGCGCCTCGTCAAGGACAAGCCCGATGCCGAAGCGCGCCGTCGCCTCTCGATCGAGGCGGCGCACATCTACGCACCCCTCGCCCACAAACTCGGACTCTACAAACTCAAATCGGAGTTAGAGGATTTGTCGCTCAAATATCTGGAGCACGAAGCCTACTATATGATCAAGGAGGCACTCAACGCCACGAAAAAGAGCCGCGACGCCTATATTGAGCATTTTGTGGCGCCGATTCATCAGATGCTCACCGCCGCCGGACTGCGCTACCACATGAAGGGACGCACGAAAAGCATTCATTCCATCTGGCAAAAGATGAAGAAGCAACATTGTGGATTCGAAAAAGTGTATGATCTCTTTGCCATTCGCATCATTCTCGACTCCAGCCCCGAAAATGAGGTGGCCGACTGTTGGAAAGTCTTCTCGCTGATCACCAATCGCTACGAGTCGAACCTCAAACGCCTGCGCGACTGGGTGACCGTCCCGAAATCCAACGGTTATGAGAGCCTGCATGCCACCGTCTTGGGACCGGAAGACAAATGGGTGGAGGTGCAGATCCGCACCGAACGCATGGATGAGGTGGCCGAACACGGCCTCGCCGCACACTGGCGCTACAAAGGCGTGAAGAGTAGCGAGGGCGGCGTCGACAGTTGGTTGGCCGATATTCGCGCCGCGCTCGAAGCCGGCAAAGATCCGCATGTCGACGATGGAGTGCACACGGGGCTGAAGGAAAACTCGGTCTACGTCTTCACGCCCAAAGGCGACCTCTTTAAGTTGCCTGTCGGCAGTACCGTTTTTGGACTTCGCCTATCTCATTCACTCGAAAAATCGGGAATCGTTGTGTCGGCGGTATTGTCGACGGCAAAAATGTTTCGCTTCGTCAACCTCTGCGCAGTGGACAGCGTGTCGAAATTCTCACCTCGAACACCCAGCAACCGCGCCTCGAATGGTTGAACATCGTGGTGTCTTCTCACGCCAGTTCCAAAATTCGTCAAGCCCTGCGCGAAATGAAGAGTCGCGACAGCGCCATGGGACGCGAAGTGCTCGAGCGAAAATTGAAGAATCGCAAGCTCGAATGGGACGAACGTGCACTGAACCAACTCATCAAGAAACTGGGTTATAAGGAAGCCGGCGACTTTTACACCGACATTGCCGAAGATAAAATCGATCTCAACGCCTCGCTCGACACCTATGTCGAATTGCAGAAGCGCGAAGCCGGTGTGGCGGAACGAGCCGAAGTGCGCAGTGCCGAAACCTTCAATTTCTCCGACGCCGCTCCCACGGTCGATACGGGACAAGAAGATGTCTTGGTGATCGACAATAGCAATCTGAAAGGCGTGCAATTCCAAATGGCACGTTGCTGTCACCCGGTCTACGGCGACGAGGTCTTCGGTTTTGTCACCGTTTCGGGCGGCATCAAAATCCACCGCGACAGTTGCCCCAACGCCCGCGAGATGCGCGAACGCTTCCCCTACCGCGTGGTGAAAGTGCGTTGGGCCGGCAAAGGCGGCAGCACTTATCCCATCACATTGCATGTGGTGGGACAGGACGACCCTAGGCATTGTGAACAACATCACGTCCATCATTTCGAAAGAAGAGCACATCATGCTCCGCAACATCTCCATCGAAAGCAACGACGGGTTGTTCTATGGCGAGTTGACCGTCCTGGTTGACGACACGACGCAGCTCAATTCGCTCATCAAAAAAACTCCGCACCGTGAAAGGAGTCAAAGCCGTTGGACGCTGAACAGACCCTTCGCGGACGATAGATTTGCCGTTTTTCGTAACTTCGCGATCCTGCAGCGTTTTCAGTATAAAACGTACGATTTCTTCAAACTATGGTTAGCAAAAAAACTGCCGATCTGTTTTGGAGGATTGCTGAAATTGCGTTATATTTGCAGTATAAAAATTGAAACAGTCATCTATAATATGGAACAAGTAAAAAGAGTTTACACATTCGGCAACGGAAAAGCCGAGGGCGACGCCACGATGCGTGATTTGCTCGGTGGTAAAGGTGCCAACCTTGCCGAGATGAACAAGATTGGCGTGCCCGTTCCTCCCGGGTTTACCATCACCACCGAAACGTGCAACGATTATTACCGCGTAGGTCAGGAAGCCATCATTGCCGAACTTACCGATGCCGTGGCAGCCGCCATTGCTACAACGGAAGTGAGCATGAACAGCAAGTTTGGCGACCCCACCAACCCGCTGTTGCTTTCCGTGCGTTCCGGTGCGCGCGCATCAATGCCCGGTATGATGGACACCATCCTCAACCTCGGTCTCAACGACGAGGTGGCCGAAGGTTTGGTGGCAAAAACCGGCAACCCCCACTTCGTATACGACTCCTATCGTCGCTTCGTGCAAATGTATGGTGATGTAGTGCTCGGCATGAAGCCCGAGAACAAGGAAGACATCGATCCCTTCGAAGCCATCATCGAGGAAGTGAAGGCCATTCGTGGCATTCACCTCGACAAGGATCTCACGGTCGAAGAACTCAAAGATCTCGTTGAGCGTTTCAAGGCCGCCATCAAAGCACAAACCGGCCACGACTTCCCCACAGATCCCAAAGAACAACTTTGGGGTGCCATCTGCGCTGTATTCCGTAGCTGGATGAACGAACGCGCCATTCTCTATCGTAAGATGGAGTCGATCCCCGACGAGTGGGGTACGGCTGTGAACGTACAAGCCATGGTATTCGGTAACATGGGCGAAACCTCTGCAACGGGGGTTTGCTTCAGCCGCGACGCCGGTAATGGTGAGAACCTCTTCAACGGTGAGTACCTTGTCAATGCACAAGGTGAAGACGTGGTGGCCGGTATCCGCACGCCCCAGCAGATCACCAAGATCGGTTCACAGCGCTGGGCTGAACGTGCCGGTATCAGCGAAGAAGAACGCGCTGCCAAGTTCCCCTCCATGGAAGAAGCCATGCCCGAAATCTACAAGGAACTCGACACGATCCAAAATAAGCTTGAACAGCACTACTGCGACATGCAAGACATGGAGTTCACGGTACAGGAAGGCAAACTCTGGTTCCTCCAAACTCGTAACGGAAAGCGCACGGGGACTGCGATGGTGAAGATCGCCATGGACCTCCTTCACGAAGGCCTCATCGACGAGAAAACCGCCATCAAGCGCTGCGAGCCCAACAAGCTCGACGAACTCTTGCACCCTGTATTCAACAAGCGCGCTTTGGCCGGTGCTCACGAGATCACGCGCGGTTTGCCAGCTTCTCCCGGTGCCGCCTGCGGTCAGATTGTCTTCCACGCTGACGATGCCGAAGAATGGCACGCAGCCGGTAAGAAGGTCGTCATGGTGCGCATCGAGACCTCGCCCGAAGACTTGGCCGGTATGGCCGCTGCCGAAGGTATCCTCACGGCCCGTGGTGGTATGACCTCTCACGCAGCCGTTGTGGCACGTGGTATGGGTAAGTGCTGCGTATCGGGTGCCGGTGGCATCGTTGTGGACTACAAGGCACGCACGCTCACTGTCGACGGTCAGACACTCAAGGAAGGCGACTTCCTTTCGCTCAATGGTACGACCGGTTGTGTTTACGCCGGCGAAATCCCCACCGAAGCAGCTGAACTCAGCGGCGACTTCTCCGAACTCATGGATCTCTGCGCCAAATATGCTCGCTTGCAAGTGCGCACCAATGCCGACACGCCCCAAGACGCTCTCGTCGCTGCCAAGTTCGGCGCAGTGGGTATCGGTCTTTGCCGCACGGAGCACATGTTCTTCGAAGCCGAGAAGATCGTCGCCATGCGCGAAATGATCCTCAGCGAGACAGCAGAAGGACGCGAAAAGGCTCTCGAGAAGATTCTTCCCTATCAGAAGGCCGACTTCCTCGGCATCTTCCGTGCCATGGACGGCAAACCCGTCAATGTTCGCCTGCTCGACCCCCCCTCTCCACGAATTCGTACCCCACGACCAAGCCGGACAAGAAGAAATGGCTAAGCCATGGGTGTGACAGTCGAATACATCCACCAGCGTGTCAACTCCCTCGTTGAGGCCAACCCCATGCTCGGACACCGCGGTTGCCGTCTAGGTAACACCTATCCCGAAATCACCGCCATGCAGACGCGTGCCATCCTCGGTGCCGCTGTGGAACTGAAGAAGGAAGGTCTCGATCCGCATCCCGAAATCATGGTGCCCCTCACCGGTATTCTCTATGAATTCGAAAGCCAAGAGAAGGTGATTCGCGACACCGCTGCCAAACTCTTCGCCGAAGAAGGCGTAAGCGTAGACTTCAAGGTCGGCACGATGATCGAAATCCCCCGCGCTGCTCTCACGGCCGATCGCATTGCCACCCGCGCAGAGTACTTCTCCTTCGGTACGAACGACCTCACGCAGATGACCTTCGGTTATTCGCGCGATGACATCGCCAGCTTCCTCCCCGTTTACCTCGAGAAGAAGATCCTCAAAGTCGATCCCTTCCAAGTGCTCGACCAGAAGGGTGTGGGTCAGCTTGTGAACATGGCCGTAGAGAAGGGACGCTCGGTTCGCCCCGACCTCAAGTGCGGCATCTGTGGCGAACACGGCGGTGAACCCAGCTCTGTGAAGTTCTGCCACCGCGCAGGTCTCAACTACGTGAGCTGCTCGCCCTTCCGTGTGCCCATCGCCCGCCTTGCTGCTGCGCAGGCCGCTGTGGAAGACGAAAAATAAGCAATCTATCTGAGTTCTGCTGTCAGGCTTGCCCGACGGCGGAACTCTGCTGTTTTAACCCCTCATTAAATATTTTCTCAATGAAGTATTTTCTTTATTGCCTGAAGCACTACGTTGATTTCAACGGCCGTGCACGCCGTGCAGAGTTTTGGTACTTTGTGCTCTTCAATTTCATCATCGCCCTTGTAGTGAGTGGTGTCGGTTATGCGATTGGCTTCGACCAACTCGGCTCACTCTATTCTCTGCTCGTGCTTCTTCCCTCATTGGCAGTTTCTGTACGCCGCCTGCAAGACACCGGCAAGAGTGGTTGGTTCGTCCTTCTGGGATTGATTCCTCTTGTCGGCGCGCTGATCTTGATCTACTTCTACGTTCAAGACAGCCAGCCCGGTGAAAACCAATATGGTGCCAACCCCAAGGATCATCCTGCACAATATTGATAGATGATTCCTTTCGCCTGTGCTTCGTTAAGCAAGGCGCATACATCCTCTAGTTTTGCTCTCGGGAACCGATGTTCCTGAGAGCTTTTGTTTTTTCTCATCATTGGCTGTACCGTTCCGGAGGTCGTGTGCTTCGCCGATCCTTATGCCTCATGGAAAGGAACACTGAAAATACCAACAGTCGTCAGACCGAATTTTTCCTAATTACGCCATCTTCGCCGGCTTCATCGATAAAAAGGTTACGCGTGCACAGAAGAGAATCAGCAGTAGCCAGGGTAATGTCCGAAAAAAGTGTGTAAGATTCTCCTTTGTCCTCCCCTCCGGCTTGGGGTACCCCAAGCCGGAGAGGGGATTTGTGATGTTGATTTTTTTCTTTGTCGTTTTACTTGATTTTCCATTCCCGAAAAAAATGGAAGTCGTCTTGCATACGTCCCTTCTGTTTTCTCCTTGGCCACAGAGCCCAAGAGATATACTACCGAGTCGGGAGATGGCATCGCGCCACGCATGAGCAAAGTGCGCTTGTAGCAGCGATTGAGACGTTCCACCCAGTTGGTCGAATAAATCATTCGGCGCACATTTTCGGGAAACCTCAGATAGGTGAAATAGGCCGCATTGCGTTCTCTGGCCAATCGGGCAAGGCTCGGGTACTTCTTACCCCAACGCCGAGCAAAGGTACGCAAATTCTCATAGGCCGCAAGAGGTGTCATGTCGGTATGCTCCACGGGAAAGAGCGCCTTGAGTTCCTCTCCGACCTCGGCTTTGTCTTTGGTGGAAACGGTGTTCAAAAACCTTGCGTTTGAAATGCACGACGCAGAGTTGGTGCAGCGCCGTGGGAAAAGCCGAACACACCGCATTTTCGATACCGCTCAAGGCATCGGAGACGATCAAATCGATTTGTTCCACGCCGCGCTCCTTGAGCGCTTCGAGCTCCATTTCCCAAGTAATTGCCCCTTCTGTGGGGTGATTTACCACCGTGAGCACCTCGCGACTGCCGTCGGGCAACAGTCCCAACATCGTGTAGTAGGCCTCCTTCGAGACGCTCCCGTCGCGACGCGTGCTGCAGAACGTGGCATCGATGTAGACGGCCAAATAATGAGAAGAAAGTCGGCGCGCAAGCCACTCTTGGATCTCCTCGTAACAAGCCCCGGAGAGCCGACTCACCTGCTGTTTGCTGTAGTGGTGACCGTAGATGCGGCGACCCACCTCGGCGATGTCTTCACAGGAAAGTCCACGCGCATACAACTCATGAAAAAAGCAGTGCACGCTCGCTTTCCTGAGCAGCCAAGACGCCGAGTATGATCGGTTGAAAAGCACCCGAGCGAGTGCGAGGGATGCGAAGTTGGAAACTGCAACCGTGGCCACGCCAACGACGAGGACGGAAACCATTGCCTTGTTCACCTTTATGTTCCTCTAAGAAGAGGGCGCGCTCCTGCTTGGAAAAACTATCCAAAAGTACGCGCATTAACTCATTAAAACCGGCCTCACTTGAGGCCATTTCGGAAATAATTTCGATCTTTGTTCAGCTGTAAGCTTCATTGTTCTTTGTTTGATTAGCTATTTCACCACAAATATAAGAACTTTGGAGCTTACACACGTTTTGGGGACAGTATCGTAAGCCAGAGCGAAAACTAAAGTTTGAAACACCCAAAGCGCCGTTCTACAAAAATAATAGTCTAATTTTGCACTTGCCGGTTGACTTTACGCTATGTCGGTAGTGTGCTGATGCCCTACAACGAAGCCCTCAAGACGTGGCTCTTTGAATTTAAGAACAGAGCTTCGTATCACTTACTCTCTTCTAAGACGGTAAGACATACAGCATCGTCTGCGGCCAACTCGGTACGCCTGCATAGGTCTAACGAGGAGGACAAGAAAGGCGTTGTCCTTTGGGGCTTGCGTTAGGTAATCCAGAGCGTAAAACATGCAGGAAGACAAATTAAACGAGAAAGCCCCCAAACATAGTGCAGCTACAGCACTACAACGGAAGATTATTAAACGATTAAAGACGTATCAGAAACAATGAGTAAGTATAGTTGGTTTATCGATTTTCTTTGTCAAAAAGGATGGTTACTCAAGCCTTTGGCAGAAACGCAAGAAGATTATTCATCGGCTGAATCCAATCGGGTTTTAGCTCTCATAAAGGCAACCCCACCAAACTTTCAAGCTTTCATCCAAAGCTTTAAAGAGTTATCTAGTAGAAAAGAAGATGCATGGTTTCTTTCTTACTCGGACTATCTTGCCTGCAATGAGGAGGAAGGTTTCTCTTGGAATGAATATGAGCAACTGAGTATTCAAGCCGCAGAAGAAGATGGAGATGATGAAGAAATAGCGTTTCTTAGTGAGTTTTGGAACTGTTATCTTCCATTTGCCTATTCTGTTAGGAATGGATACTCTTATTTCGCAATTGGTGTATCTGGGATAAATGAGGGGAAAATTATCTATGGACGAGAACCTATGTTTGAAGAATTTAGTGTTGTGGCGGATAGTTTTGAAGAGCTGTTAGATTCGTTTGTCTTAACGCTTACAGCAAAGAACGAATCCATTAGATTGCTTGAGTTTATCTAATTCTGGGTTCGTTATAATGATAGTGTATAGTGCTTTTCTCTCTTCTTCTGGTTCACATAGAGTTCCTGTTGATGATCTGTGATCGTTATCCTAACACTGCTGAAGCATACATATCAGACCTTAAGCGCAAGAAGCTGCGGGAGACTTGGAATGCTTGGTGGGAGCGAAACGAAAAGAAGATACCAGCCAAATACAGAGCTGGGATCCAGGAGTCAGCAGATGGACTGTTTATTCGACTCATTCCGTTGAGGAGAAGGTGAGCGAACAGCTCATACGAGTAGATTCTGCGCTTTTCTTCTTTCTAGCCCCCCATCACTCCAAATATCGGATGAATCTCCATTTTTGCGATGTTGAAGAAGAAATATGTTCATTCTTTCCTGTAAAGCAATGATAACTATGCAATATCGATTTGGCAAAATAGATTACTACGGACCGGATGGATTAAAGAAAACCATTCCCTCTATCATTCATTTAGGGAATGCTTCAAAGTATGGAATATTTTTCTGGTCTGAAGTGAATCACATAGACCTAGAGTATGCTGAGGAAATAGTTTCCTCAATAGAAATGCTACTAAGAGGCGAAGTCGACTTTTATGAAGGGTTTGGCTTTGAGATGTATATGATAGAGTGTGATAGAGAAAAAGCGGTAGTAAAGAATGTATACGAAAACGACGAGGTAGAAGCAATTATCCCTATCGAAGAGGTTTATGAACTGATGAGAGACTGGCGAGATTTTCAACGAGCGTATTATCACAATCCTACCTCATCGTAGAAGTGGCAGGGTATAGAGTTTTCAGAATTTACAATAACAAGAGGTCTTGGAGTTTCTATCGAAGACGGAACTGAAATTTGGAAGATAACACGTGATGGTAGGTAGACTTTATACGCTGTATTTGAAGAAGTGAAATTTACGGTTTTGAAATGATGAAAATAGAGAATAAGACAGGTAAGAGGATTTTGATTGGTGGAAGAGATTTGCCTTTGAGTGCCTATTGCAATAATGATAACGTGTGGTTCTGGCATATCTATACGAAAGAAGAGGTTGATTTAAGGTTGTTCTCAAAAAGCGGAGAGTATTTTGAGCTATTCCTTAAAATGGATCAGAAGTATCCTTATCCCGCCTATGAAGGTCACATGTATTGCATTTACTTGGGGTACAAGTATGATGTTGAGAATATATGGCATGGATTATTCATACTATACCCAAGCGAACGTAAGACGAGAAGACACTTAAAGTTAAATGATTGTGATGATAGCCGAATAGAAGTTCCTTATGAGGAATTCATCGCTTCTTCTCCCATTATTGGGGAAGAGCGAAAGCCCATCTCTGATTTTGTTTTTGATGTAGAACCGCAGGTCTATCTGTTCAAAGACGATTCATATATTGAAGAGAATCTGCATGGTGCATGGCAAACAGAATATCAAATAAGACCTGAGTTCGGTCTAAGCATCTCCCCTAAAAATAATCCCACCAACTAAGTAACTTAATCGGTGGGAAACTTGTTCATGTGGCAAGAATTTCGTAACTTTATAACTGATAACCAAATAGTTACTATTCCACATGAACACTGATTACACTGCAAAGATAATGGAAATCTTTTATTCGGTCGACGAATTCTGTAAGCAAATTGAACCGCAGTTCAAGAAAAAAGCGATTGGCAAAGACGGAAAAAAGAGCCGAAATCGCGCTTTTAAGATGAGCGACAGCGAAATTATCACCATTCTTATCCTCTTTCACCTCTCGGGCTACCGAACACTCAAGGCTTTCTACACTCAAATGATCTGCAAAGAGTGGCGACAACACTTTCCCGTTGTGCTCTCTTACAATCGCTTTGTGGAACGTGAGCAGATGGTTTCTCTCAAACTTTATTTGTTTCTCAACAACTGTTGTTTGGGCGATTGTACCGGCATCTCGATCATTGACTCCACCCCCATTCGGGTGTGTCACGACAAGCGATCGAGAAGACACAAAAACCTTTTCGGGGATTTGCCACAAGCGGCAAAAGTGACGATGGGGTGGTTCTTCGGTTTCAAACTGCACATCATTATCAACGATCGCGGAGAAATCGTCCAATGGCAGTTGACGCAAGCCAACACAGATGATCGTACTCCATTGAAAAAAACAAGAAGTTTACGGAGAAAAATCTTCGGAAAACTCGTGGCGGACAAGGGATACATCTCGCAGAGCCTTTTCGAAGAATTGTTTGTCGACGACATTCACCTGATCACTCGCATACGCAAGAATATGAAGAACTCGTTGATGCATCTACGCGATAAAATTCTACTGAGGAAAAGGTCGTTGATAGAGACGGTAAACGATGAATTGAAAAACATCGTTCAGATTGAACACACCCGCCACAGGAGCATCGGAGGATTTGCCGCGAATCTCATGGCAGCCATGGCGGCATACAGTTTCTTGCCCAAGAAACCCTCGCTTAATATCGAAATCATCGAAAGAGAAAGGAGAATTGCTTAGACCGAACTCAGGTAAATAAGGAAAATGAATAGCGGTTGTATTCGATATAGCTCAATAGCAATATTGCTTATTATTATGCTATTGTTTTGTCGCTATTCCCATATTCTCTCCCTTCTCTATTGAGGTGGCAGAGGATAAGACCGCACCAGTTATCGTTGCAGATTGATAGCTAAGGAGCGGATGAATACGGTGGACCTTTGAGGGCGGTTCGCGTAGTTCTTCACGAGAGAAGCAGCCCGGTGTCGTGACTTTCGCCGAAGCCGGTGAGCATAAGATACGTCTTCGTGTGAAGCATGCCGTTGAGGAGAAAATGAGCGAACAGACCATTTGAGTAGATTCTGCGCTTTTCTTCTTTTTAGCCCCCTATCACTCCAAATATCGGGTGCCCCCTTTTCTTCATTTTCGGCTTAAGGGTCAAATATGCTCCTAGAAAGGGTGCTTTAATCAATTGAAATTTAACTAAGGGTCAAAAAGGCTCCTAAAAGTGTTCGACTTCCCTTTCTAGACCGAGGTTTATAGGCCATTATAAGATTGGAAATTAGCTTTTCTCTTCGGTTGCGTGAAATGCCAGAATGTAACTTCAGTTTTTTCTTCAACCAACTATTAAACGACTCAAGCGCATTGTTTGTGTTTGGCATCGTTCCAGTCGGAAAGTTTTGGTAGGTAAAAAGGACATCCAAGTGTTCCTTTAAACTACGGTATGCAGCCCTTAGTTTGCGATGAGTATAGCAGAAATTCACTCTATTTTCATCATAGGTTTTTCTCTCAAAGAAATCATCCCAGCGCGTCTTCCAATCCTCTAGAAGGAGAGAAAAATCAATACGATTACTCAGCGTTAATTGCGCTACAATTTGTTGCAATTCTTGTGCTGCCAGCATTCGAGGTTTTAGAGTGAGAAGTTGGCGAATACGTTGCTTTTGATGAAACTGACAATACTGATAAGGAACGTCTAAGATGCTATTTCTTAATCCCTTAAGACCATCTGCGACCACTCCGATAATGTCAAACCCTAAACTCTTGAGATGTTCTAATCCTTGGTTATAATCTTGATTTCTCTCTTTCCCATAAATGAAGAAATGATGGAGGATCTGATGACTTTGAGCATCCATAAAAAGGACGAGACCAAAGTTCCGGCCCCAATAGGTGGTGTCCATTTGTACCACCACTTTTCGGGGTGAATATTCCATCTTGTTCGGGGTGTAATCCTTGAGTTTACGCTTAATGGAGGAAGGCGATATACCGAACTCTTCAGAGAGTTGCTTAATGGTAAATGTGCCTTGGCTATATCGATTGAAAATAGCTTCTTGAGAGGGCTTTGTACGGCCACTTGAATAGCGTTTACAGTCATTGCAATACCAGTATGTAGAGCCATTGCGCTGCCCTTTTGCGAATCATGTGACAAGAGCCACATTTTGGGCACTTTTTTTACGTGTTGAGTGCATCATAAACTTATAATGTGCTACAAAGCTATGAATTTCAATTGATTAAAGCCCTTTCTAGGAGCATATTTGACCCTTAAGCCTCATTTTCTAATGAACCACAATTGTTCGTAGGAGATAGAATCAAAGAATCGACACGCAATGCATTGCGAGTGCCGGTGCACAACGCGTACGCGTGTGCGCGCGCGTCCGGCGTTTTTCGATTTTTCCTTCACCGCTTCACCTATTCGCGGAAAAGTGTTGATGTATAGAGGGTTAAAGGTGAAGGCTTCACCCCGTTTTCCTTCACCTGTGAAGTGTTAAATTGATCGTTTTCTTCACTCGTAATGCGCAGTTTAACAGTGTGTTAGGGCGTGAAGGTGAAGGGTGAAGGCAGAAAAAACAAACTCGTTGAGTGCGCGATGTGCAGGTGCGTGTCCGTTCGGGCGCACGTTCGTGTGCGCGAAGAAAGCGCGCGAAGTGGTGGTCAGTTCGAGTGGCGACTTTCTCGAAAAAGGTGGGAAGAAGAATGCAAAACAAGAGCGTTTTCGTTAGAAAGTCCACTTGTTTTTGGGGATTGTAATTTGATTTCGCGATATATCAACTTTTTCTTGCTGTAAATTTCGATTATTCGAAATAAAAATATATACCTTTGCCCTCGATAAAACACAACCTTCCCTTTTCCCGTCGCTCTGCGACGTCCCTATAGCGCAACGTCAAAGGGTTTTCCACCCGACGAATCAGCGCAAATGCTCTTTGACTTACTGAACCCCATCGCCCGCTGTGCCGGAAAATAGCGTGCGATGATTGAACGGACTTATTCTGGATTTCAAGGTGTCGGGCTTGCAGGGTTTACTTTTTGAGTTACTCTCGGCAGCATGCACTTCATGTGCAAGATGCGCTTTTTGCGTCTTTCCTAAAAGCGGCGAAAAGCTTAGAGATGGCAGCCTTTCGGAGAGCAAGAGCCAAGATTGGGTCGGCACAGTTTTTGTGTATCTCGCTTCCCGGCTGATGCGCAAATACGTGCCTTAGTTGGTGAGTGTGGAGGTGGATGTCACACGTTTGTTTCGGAACAATCAACCTCGCCACAGCGCCCCCATTTCCCATCCGGTAAATAATCTGCCGGTCACTTGGGCTTTATGTGAAAAGTGGGTATTTTTGTAGATAAGTATAAGAACAAAAAAACAGAAGCTTATGTCAGTAAAACCCTCACGACTCGAAGCCTATGTGTTTCGCAGTGCCGAAGACACGCTCATCTTCTGCTATGATGCAGAACGAGCTTCTCGCAACGGAGAAACTTGGGAAATACCCGAAACGATTGAAGACGAATGTGACGTACCCTGGCAAGAGGAAGAAATCAAGAGATTGGTCATTGAGCCTTCGTTTCAAGCCTTTCAACCGACTTCCACGGCTTGTTGGTTTTGCGGACTCAATCAGCTCGAAACGCTTGAAGGTTTACACTATCTCGACACCTCGAAGGTGACGAAGATGAACAGCATGTTCTCCGATTGTGCTTTAAGTCGTCTTGACCTCTCCCATTTTGACACCGCCCAGGTCACGAGTATGGAGAACATGTTCTCTCACAGCGCTTGTTTAACTTCGCTCAATCTCTCGGGATTCGACACTTCGCAGGTCACCGACATGTACTGCATGTTCGATGGTTGTTCTTCTTTGGTTGCTCTCGATCTCACCGGGTTTGACACGTCGCAGGTCACCGACATGAGCTGTATGTTTTACCGTTGTTCTGCCTTGACCTCGCTCGACCTCTCGTGCTTCAATACTGCGAATGTTGCCTATATGGAGGATATGTTCTACGAGTGCCATGCTTTGATGTTGCTCGATCTCTCCGGCTTTGACACCGCAAAGCTCACCAGGATGGATTGCATGTTTCGGGGCTGCTCCTCCTTGACTTCGCTCAACCTCTCAAACTTCAACACGTCGCAGGTGAAAACTATGGATGAAGTGTTTCGTGGTTGCACAGCTTTGCTTGCTCTCGACCTCGCCGATTGTGATACCTCACAGGTTGAAAGCATGTCTGAGATGTTTAAGGGCTGTTCTTCTTTGACTTCGCTTGACTTGTCGCACTTCAACACATCGCAGGTGAAAGAGATGTCAAGGATGTTTGAGGATTGCACTGCGCTCACTTCACTCGATGTGTCAAGTTTCGACACCTCGAAGGTGAGGGATATGTGTGGCATGTTCTCCAACTGTTCTTCTTTGACCTCGCTCGATCTCTCCGGGTTCGACACTGCGAGTGTGGAGGATATGTGGGGCATGTTCTCCAACTGTTCTTCTTTGACCTCACTCGATGTGTCAAGTTTCGACACCTCGAAGGTGAGGTCTATGTGAGGGCATGTTCTCCAACTGTTCTTCTTTGAGCTCGCTCGATCTCTCCGGGTTTGATACAGCAAAGCTCACTCGCATGGAGAGAATGTTTCAAGGCTGTTCTTCTTTGACCACACTCGACCTCACGTGTTTCAATCCCTCGCCAAAGGTTTCTACAACGTCTATGTTTGAGGGGTGCGACGCGCTCATAGGAGTAGACTTGTCTCGCTTCAAATAAGTAATCACTGTTATCGGTTTTCTATCCGGCAGAGTAGGGTGCTTCGGCACCCTACTTCTGTTTCACCCAACTCAGCCCCGGGGGAATGGCTAACGATAGAAAATAAATATTGGCCGGTCGTGTGTTGCGAAAGGCATCTGAGAGAATGCCTCAACTGCTTTAAAAGGCTTCGCGTGAGGAGATTTCTGCTTGCTTTTCGATAGGCGGTCGATGGAAACAGTTCTCCGTTTGTTATTAGACCCTCCATAAGTTGAAGAGCTACAGAGTCCGGTGCTTTTCTCTGTAGCGTATGGCAACGGCGGATAAAATAAATCCCCCGCTGAAGTGTGGACTTCAACGGGGGAGGGATAATCGCTATGAAGAAGAAGGGGGTGGGGAAGCACTTATTCCCAGCCCAGGGCCGAAGCACCGAGAACGGCGGCTTCTGAACCTTTGAGAGTCGAAACGAGGAGTTTCGCCTTGACCTTGAAAAATCTTCAATACGTTTTCATCGTAAGCCTTGCGCAGGGGCTCCATGAGGTAGTCGCCGGCTTTTGGCCAAACCACCGAAGAAAAACAAAGGCTTCGGGCGTGTTGAAGGCGGCAAAGTCGGCGCAAAGTGCGGCCGAGGAGTGTGCCGGTGTATTCGAAGATGTCCAAAGCGATTTGGTCGCCCTTTTCTGCCGCTTGGAACACGTCGAACGAGGTGATCGATTCGGGATCCAATTCGCGGAGGGGCGAGGGCGTGTCGCTCTTGGCGAGGATTTCTCGTGCGGTGCGTGCCACACCCGTAGCCGAACAGTAGGTTTCCAGGCAACCTTTGCGACCGCAGCCGCAGGGACGGCCGGCTTCGGAGTGGTCGATGACCACGTGTCCGAGTTCGCCGGCGAAACCGTCGGAACCATAGACAACGCGACCGTCCACGACGATGCCCGAACCGACGCCAGTGCCGAGGGTGATCATGATGAAGTTCTTCATGCCGCGGGCTACGCCATAGGTCATTTCGCCCAGTGCTGCGGCATTGGCATCGTTGGTCACTCGACAGGGCACACCGAGTGCTTCCTCAAAGAGGTCGCAAATGGGCACAATGCCTTGCCAAATCAAGTTGGCGGCACGTTCGATCGTGCCGTTATAGAAGTTACCGCTCGGCGCACCGATACCCATTCCGCGGATATTGTCGATGCCACCTACGACGTCAAGCGCGGGTTGAAGTGCTTCAACCGCCGCTTTCACGTAGTCATTGATGTCAGGATAGGCCTGCGTTTTGATGGCTGTCTGTGCGATGATGGTGCCGCGTTGATCCACGATACCGAAAACTGAGTTGGTGCCACCCATGTCAAGTCCGATGACATAGGGCTTTTCGAGTATTTCTTCCATGAGGATACTAGTTTTATTCTTATTTTATTTTCGTGCTTGCAAATGTAGTCAGAAAATGCCGAGCATCCAAGTTTTCTTCCGCTTTTTTATCAGCCTACATTGCAAAAATAGGTGGAAAGCTCGTGGGTTTTTCTGCGCATTGCATAAAGTGAAGCACAATATGCAATGCGTTGCGCAGTGTGTAGACAGAGGTTTCGCGCTTTTTCGGCGTGATTGTCTGCATATCTCTCGCAGATTTTATAATTTTGCATCTCAAACTCACTTCCCTTCAAATGAAAACAACTTTTCTTCTCCTCTGCGCTGCGCTGTGCGGTGGTGTTGCAGGAGCCCATTCTCACGAGCTGTCGACGGAGGACGCCACGGCAGCCGACAGTCTTGTGCAAGTGGTCACGAAGGCTTCGGACAAACAGCCGGAGAGTCGTCCCACGTTCAAACCCTCTGTGACGCTCGGGGGCTACATTACCGCGAAGGCTGAGCTGACCGACCGCGAAGGTGCTGCGACTTCGAGCAATTTTTCGATGCGCTATTTCCGTTTTTACGGTAGTGGTTATGCGTGGCGTGATGTTTTCTATCGCTTTCAGATGGAGATGAGCGGTGCGCCGGGCATTGATCGCGGGCCGCGTTTGCTCGATGCGTATGTGGAGTGGCGCAAATTCCCGGAGGTGCAAGTGCGTCTCGGACAATACCATCGGCCGTTCGGCTTTGAAAAACCGATTTCTCCCTTGTCTGTGGGACTCGGCAGTTTCTCGCAAGTGGCTTCGAAATTGCAGAGCCTCAATGATCGAATTGGAGAGCACGTTTCCAACGGTCGTGACATCGGTGTGCAGGTGCAAGGTGACCTTTTCCCTGTGGCCGATGGACACAAATTGCTGCACTACCAGGTGGGGTTGTTCAACGGACAGGGTACCAATCACGCAGACATCGACCACTTCAAGGATTTGATCGGCGGTTTGTGGATCTGTCCCGTGGAAGGGCTTTCTGTCGGCGCTTTCGGTTGGAACGGCCGTTTCACCGATCCTGCGAAACCTACGCTTCAACTCGAGCGCAAGCGCTATGCACTTGGCTTCATGTATGTGGGGCGTTGGGAGGCACGCGGCGAATATGTGCACAGCCACGGGCGCACCACGAAAGGTGGCGCGAACGAGAGCGACGGTTGGTATGCGATGGCCGGTAGATCCGTACCGGGCTGCCAACGCCTGAAGGTGTATGGTCGGTGGGATTGCTACCGCGACGACGCCACGACCTGGCAGGGACTGAAAACCAACTGGGGGCTTTCGGCCAACTACCGATTGGGTAAAAACTACCTGTTCCAACTCAATTACACACACACGCACGATCGCGCGGGCACCGATCGGAACTACAATACCATAGATGTGCAGGGTTTCTGCAAAATTCTAAGTTTATCGATTTTTTTGCTTTTCGTCCCATTTTTATCACAGTCATTTTGATCCGCAATGCTGAAAAAAAGCATTGCGGAATTTTTATTGCAAGACTAAGCTGTTGTTCGAACATCTCTTCCTCAATAGTATAAAAAGAGCTTAGAGAAATAATTGCCTTATTGTGTTTGTTAAATCCACCACGCAAAATTGAA
>BNJT01000288.1_pt1 | contig 86260 bp, 141 predicted proteins | sample 8540491 | NCBI WGS metagenome assembly BNJT01 (sample SAMD00202455, study PRJDB9452) | human saliva metagenome | host: Homo sapiens | reverse complement strand
TTAATCGATGATAGTGAATCGATGAGAATCTCGATTTGAGTCGAATTAGTTAAGGTGTGCAACGTGCAGGCTCGCATAGAAATGTTGCGCGTTAATTTTGAAAACTTCATTAAAACGGCTTGGCGACTCTTGATGGCGAATTTGGGTGTTGAACTTCTCGGGGCTGCGGTGCTAGCTTTTTAGTGAACGACCTAAAAGAATAGGTCTGTAGGGCGATATTTGTTGCCCGTTCTAAGTAGTTTTCAACATTATGTTGAAGATAGGGGAATTGTTGTGGATGCTGTTATTTCAGAAGTGCGCCGTTGTCTGGAATTGAAGCTTTATCTCGCTGCGCTCGCTCTGGCCTTGACGATTCCTGATATGTGTGGCGCCACGGAGAACTCGGGCAAACGGATAAAATCTTACGATCGATACGTGGGATGGTTTGATAAATGGGTCGCCTCAAAGTATGCGAGATTCATAGAAGAGAATGAAAAAGATGGAGTATGTTTCGAGAAGGAGTCACCCTTTTTCTTGAAGGTTATTCAGGGGTTGGTGTAGGCGTAGGGGGCTAGGGTGGCTGTGATAGTTTCTTTGAAGGTGTGCAGGGGGCGCCTGTAGTCGTGGGCCAGGATCTTCCAGGATTTGATGTGCGCGATGGTTCTCTCCACGGCATACCGGATTTCATTTAGGGATTTGTTGGCCTGCTTCTGGGCCTTGGTGAGCTCACTGTTGGGAGGTTTCTTGTAGGGGGTGAGAACCCCGGTTCCGATGTAGCCTTTATCGGCGATGCAGCAGGAGGGGTCGATCTCCTCCAAGAGACCGGAGGTGGTGATGGCCTTGGTGTCGTGGGTGGCCCCCGGTAGCGGGTCTGAGGCCCACCGCAGGCGCCCGGCGGGGCTGACCAGCACCTGCAGGCTCAGGCCGGTGCGCTTGTGCATGCCCGACCACAGGTCCGTCCGATCCTTCCAGCTCCAGCACGGCAGGAGCGTACCGTCGATGATGTGCACGCCCCCATGGGGGACCTCCTCGACGGTCGCCAGCACAGGCCCCAGGACCCTGGCGATGATCCGGGTGACCACCGAGATCGCCCGCGAGATCGTCGGCTGTGACACCCCCATGATCTCGGCGATCGCCTCCTGGGAGGTGTTGGTGCGCAAATACATCAACGTCTACATCAACGTCGCCCGCACCGCGGCCAGTGGGCCAAGAATTCTTGGCGCCAAGGAGATCTCAGTATCACCCAGCACCATTTCCACCAGGCAGCTCAACTGCGTTCTGTCCAGGCCTGTGATACCCTTACCCATGACGGCTCGTTCCTGAGAGGTTTCATGTAGCAATCTGATTCTCTCAGACCAACGAGCCGTCACCCATTCAACACACCGAACCCCTAAACCCCCATACACGCCCCTGAATAACCTTCCTTGTTTCGGTCGGCCACATTTCAGCCCACTCGGCAAGACCGTCTATTCTTGACGCTAGTCCGTTGACTTCGGAATAGTCTTTTTCATTGAGTCCTGCTTCGACGGCACGGCGATATTGGAATTTGACCTCACTGTATCCCGCTGTTGAAATAGATGACTTTTGAAGTTTTCCGTCGTTAAGAGTTATCCACCCCTTAGGGGTTCTGGCGATAAGTGGTTCTGGGGTGGTGATTGAATCTATGGAGTTGACTGCCTCTATAAAAGACTGAATTTGAAACCAGGTAACCACCACGCCTTCGTTGCTGAACTCTATTGAGATGGTCTCATCGTTTCCGGTGTTTAGGGATAGAGTGTGAGCCAAATATGATCCGGATTTAGGGAAAGTCATTGATTGTCCTGGCGTTAGTTTGTCGTTGGTGTGGACCCCAGCCCCCGGAACCTCTCGACGTAGGCGGCCAGGGCGGCTTGAACGCGGCGCTTCTTCTCGTCGTGGCTGTCGTCCGTTGCGCGGCGGAATCTGGGGGTGGGCGGCAGGATCCTTGTGATCGCGGTCCCCTCAGTGGGCACGTACCCGTTCCGCATGGCTGCCTCCACCAGTGCCTTCGCCGGCCCTTCGCGTAGCTTCTCATCGCGGATGATCTCCGCCAGCTCCTCGCGGCGCCGCTGCTCAATGAACGCCCGCCACTGCTCGTCCACGTCCCCGAAGGCTGACACCGCGTGCACGAACTCCTCAATGAGGTCCCGCTTGTTGTGCAGGCTGGGACTGGACATCACAGCCCGGCGGATCTCCACCGGAATCTCCTTGTCCTCGCCGTCGCCCGCCTCCTCGCGGTGCTTCTCCACCAGCATGAGGACGTAGTCGACGCCCACCTCCACCTGCTTGACCAGCTCGATCTCAAAGACGAGATCGTCGTTGACCACCTCCTTCTCGACGTCGGCCGCCCGCCGCATCTCGGCGTACAGATCCACGTACACGCTGCGATAGTCCTGGAACTCGGCCTCGCCGATGACGTCGTCGTCTTCGAAGTCGTCAAAGCTCGCCAGGATGTTGCGCAGCCGCAGGATCTTCCCGAACTGCCGGATGAACTCCTTCTGCTCGGCCTCCGAGGCGATCATCTGACCCGGCTCGAACCTGGCCCGCAGCTCGCTGATCTTCTCCAGGTAGTCCTCCAGGTACTCCTTGTACGGCTTGAGGAGCACCAGCCCGCCGGCGGCCTCGTTGCCGAACAGGGCGATAGCCTCGTCGGTTTCCTCCTGCAGGTCCCGGAAGCAGACCACGTTGCCGTAGGTCTTGACCGAGTTGAGGATCCGGTTCGTGCGTGAGAACGCCTGGATGAGCCCGTGCGTACGCAGCGACTTGTCCACCCACAGGGTGTTGAGGGTCTTGGAGTCGAACCCGGTGAGGAACATGTTGACCACGATGACCAGGTCGATGGTCCGCTCCGCCAGCCGCCGGGAAATGTCCTCGTAGTAGCCCTCGAAGCCCTGCGCGCCCGTGTCGTAGGCGGTACCGAACTGAGCGTTGTAGTCGCGGATCGCCTCATCGAGGAAGGCACGGTCGTCGGCGCTCAACTGCGAGGGGTCCACGGCCTCATCGGCCAGCGTCTCACCGGGCGCATCGGTGTTGGGCGCGTAGGAGTAGACGATGCCGACGCTCAGGCGCCGGTCCGGGACCAGTCCCTCCTGCTGTCGCTTGAACTCCATGTAGTAGGCGCGCGCCGCCCGGATCGACGCCGTCGCGAACAGCGAGTTGAAGCCCAGCACCCGCTTCTGCCCCAGCGTGTAGGAGGAGTTGCGCCGCGTCTTCTGGTCGAAGTGCTCACGGATGTAGCCCACCACCTGGGCCAGCCGCTTGGGCGCCAACAGCGCTCGCTCGGTATCGATAGCGCTGATCTCGGCGTCGCGCACGACGTCGGGCATCTTGATCGTGTCGATGTAGTCGATGCGGAACGGCAGCACGTTCTTGTCTCGGATCGCGTCCACGATCGTGTACGTGTGCAGCTGGTCGCCGAAGGCCTGCGCGGTGGTGCGCAGCTGGACGTTCCCGCTGGAGCCGGAGTTGGCTGCGAAGATCGGTGTGCCCGTGAACCCGAAGAGGTGGTAGTTGCGGAAGGCCTTGGTGATGGCCGTGTGCATGTCCCCGAACTGGCTGCGGTGGCACTCGTCGAAGATGAGGACGACGTGCCCGGTGTAGATGGCGTGCTTGCGGTTGTGCCCCACGAAGTTGGAGAGCTTCTGGATCGTGGTGACGATGATGCTCGTATCCGGGTCGTTGATCTGCCGGCTCAGCTGGTTGGTGGACTGGTTCGCCGAGACCGTCCCCTCGGCGAAGCGGTTGTACTCCTTGATGGTCTGGTGGTCCAGGTCCTTGCGGTCGACAACGAAGATGACCTTGTCGATCCCCTTCCATCCCGGCGGCCAGCTTCGCGGTCTTGAAGGAGGTGAGGGTCTTGCCCGAGCCGGTGGTGTGCCAGATGTAGCCGCCACCGGCCACGGTGCCGGTCTGCTTGTTGATTGACGCCGTGAGGATCCTCTGGAGGATCGCCTCGGTCGCGGCGATCTGGTATGGCCGCATGACCAGCAGCTTCTGCGCGGTGGTGAAGACGCAGTAGCGGGTCAGCAGGGCCAGCAGCGTGTGCTTGGCGAAGAAGGTCCGGGTGAAGTCGACCAGGTCCGTGATCGGCTTGTTCGCGGCGTCGGACCACCAGGAGGTGAACTCGAAGGAGTCGGAGTTGGTGGCCTTGGACTCGCGCTTGCCCCGTGTGGACTCGGTGACGTGGTCGAAGCGGGTGGTGTTGGAGTAGTACTTGGTCTGGGTGCCGTTGGAGATGACGAAGATCTGGACGTAGCCGAACAGGCCGGCGCCCGCCCAGAAGGAGTCGCGCTGGTAGCGGTTGATCTGGTTGAAGGCCTCGCGGATGGGCACGCCGCGGCGCTTGAGCTCGATATGTACCAGCGGCAGGCCGTTGACGAGGACGGTGACGTCGTAGCGGGTGTGGTGGGCGCCGGTGTCGACGATGTACTGGTTGGTGACCTGCAGGCGGTTGTTGTGGATGTGCTGCTTGTCGATGAGTCGGATGTTCTTGGACTCGCCGTTGTCCCGGATGAGGGTCTGGACGTGGTCCTCCTGGATGCGACGCGTCTTCTCCGCGATCTCGTCCCCGCCGCCTGAGCGGGTGCGGATCGACTGGGCGAAGAAGCGCTCCCACTCCTTATCGGTGAAGGTGTAGTCGTTCAGGGCTTCGAGCTGGGTGCGCAGGTTGGTGATGAGTTCGTCCTCGCAGGAGAAGGTCACGTACTCGTAGGCCTGGGCCTGCAGCTGGCGGATGAAGGCCGCTTCCAGCTCGGCTTCCGACTGGTAGCCGGTGCGGTCGGTCTCCTCAGGCTCATAGAGTCCGACGACGGTGCTCTCACTGGTGAGAACAACCGGTTCGACTCCGACGGCGGAGGCTTCACGAATGGTCATGGGAGGACGCTTTCTTCAGGGTTGGAGAGATTCTGCTGGGGCGGCGGAACTGGAGTCCAGGTCCCGGTTCTCCCAGTCACCGTAGGTGCCTCCTGCCCATTTCCAGGCAGTACGACCATTGCAGGAGCGCCCGGTGGCGATAGCGCCGGCAGTGGATGGTGAGGAGAAAGGAATATCCCGCGTGAGAGTGCCGGCGAGACCGTCGACTGCGATGCTCCCATCGTCAACAAGTTTGGTGTGGCGGGCGCGGTATGATTCGTAGGCGCGACGAGTGCTCTGAGAACTCCCTTTGTTGGTCCATCCTCCGACGACTCGGGAACCTTCTAGCATGATGAACTCGGCCCCAATGACGCGAGCGCGGGCATAGATGTCCCGCTTAGGGGCACTGAGAGAGAAAAATAGGGGAGTCGATGTCCGGCGGAGGTGTTTGCCGTTCAGGAGACCTGTGAGTGCCACGTAGAATGTTGACTCCAAGGACCGGAAGGACGCCACGGATCTGCTCGAGGAATACTTCGGCATCGGACTGCTGGGCCTCGGAAAGTTTGCGGGGCTGCGGTATTTGGACGTTGTCGGGCATCGAACAGCGCTTGGCAGTGTTAGCGATTTCGACAAGGCGGGCCTCGAGGTAGCCCCAGTGCCCTTCGTTGAAGGAGTCGTCGCGGCTGCTAATGAGGATGGCTCGGTTCCACCAGTCTTTTTGACGGTCGTGCTGACGGAATCGAGCAGAGAAATCCTCAGTTTTCCCGATATAGCAGGCGACGTTCTCGATCGCGTCAGGGGCGTCACCAAGGAGGAGATAGACGCCATTGCGGTGAGCCTCTTCCCGGGAGAGGAGACGACTGAGGGCCGTGTGGGGTCCGCTGAGGATGTGGCCCGTCCAGCCTGAGATGTTTGCGGTTGTGATACCGCCGGGCTCTCCGTCAACCAGGAAGAGCTCGATGTGCTTTCCGCTCATGAGGTCACTTCTTCTTAGGGAAGGTGAGGAGGCGGTCACGGTAGTACTCGTACTGCTGACGACGAGCCTCGATCTCGGCGGGGAGTCCGAAGGCTAAGTCGTTGATGAGGGCGTCAAACTGATTGAGTTTATCGACGATATGATCTTGTTCTGCGCGCGGTGGTACAGGTATGCGAATCTTTGAGAATCCGTCGACCAGAAGAGTCTTTACCTTCGTTCGAGCGACGTGCTTTGCCTTCTGGCGTCTAAACCAGTCGGTGCGCATCACATAGGAAACGAATGTAGGGTTCAAAGCGCTGCGGAACGCGTAACTGTGGTCGTGAATAGCAACAGGCTCGTCTCCGATCCAGGCTACGCTGCGACCAACATCATCAACCACTTCACCGACGTCAACGAGAATGACGTCTCCTGGTTGAGCAAATCGCAGCTTCGAGTGAAGTGATTCATCGAGATGGCTGGTCGCGGATGATGTCGACACTCCGTACCGAGTGTAGATTTCACCATAATGAATGCAAGGGATTCCCTGATTGACGTAGTTAGACTTAACAAACCGCTTCCCTCGATGAAAAGATCCCAGTTCTAGCAAGGGCGTCCAAGGTGTGTTGGGCTGGTTCGTAAACCCTAGAATCTCGTTTAGGTAGTGATTATACTGGTGCTGGCGAGCCTCCAGTTCCGCCTCCAGTTCCGCCTCCAGGTGTGTGAACTTGTCTAGCGTCCTCGTGATCTCGTGCTGAACTTCCAGTGGTGGAACTGGAACTGGGTAGCGTAAGATCGCTTCTTTATTGCCTCGAGGCATTTTTGCCCCTTTGGCGTTCTGTTGATCGAATGCAAAGAATGAGTCGCTTGAAAGTATGTAGTATAGGAACTGTGGGTAGAGCGTTTGGTAATGCTGGTCGTTGATCTCGATCGCCAGGACGTCACCACTACAGCCTCCTGAGCGGTCGGCCAGCCACACTTTTTTGAGGTAGGGGCGAATGTTGCCTAGGAGGATGTTTCCTGGGCGGTAGGCAGTAAGCTTCGAAGTGTTGGGGGTATGTGTTGCGTCGATGCGACCTCTCTTTTGTGGGGCTAGATTGTCCACTCCTACGAAGGTGGTTGAGTTTAAATCTTCAGCAGAGACTTTTTGGGGTGAGTACCTGGCCACATCACCAAGCGGCTTGTACTCCACGCCGTCAGGGCAGAGGTCACGGATGAGGTCGTCGATGCGGCTCACTGGGCACCGCCTTCGATGTCGGCCACGATCTCATCGATGCTGGCGCGCAGCACCGTCTGTCGCTCCACGATCTCCTTGATCCGTGCGTTGAGCTCCACGATGTCGACCTCCTCGTGAGTGTCCTCCGCTTCCACGTAGGAGGACACCGACAGGTTGAAACCGTTCTCTGATCGCCTCCGCGCTCACCAGGGTAGCTACATGATCGATGTCGGCGCGCTTGGCGAGCGTCTCCAGGATCATTTCCTGGTTCTCCGCCGAGAGCTTGTTCTTGTTGCCTTGCCTCACGAACTGCTTCGAGGCGTCCACGAACAGGACACTGTTGTCCTGCTTCGACTTCTTGAGCACGATGATGCATGTGCCGATCGTCGTCCCGAAGAACAGGTCCGGCGGAAGCTGAATGACGGCGTCGACATAGTTGTTCTCCACCAGGTACTGGCGGATCTTGGCCTCAGCGGCGCCTCGGTAGAGCACGCCAGGGAACTCGACGATCGCCGCCGTCCCATCCACCGCCAGCCAGGACAGCATGTGCATGGTGAAGGCCAGGTCCGCCTTCGACTTCGGGGCCAGCACGCCCGCCGGGGAGAAGCGTGGGTCGTTGATGAGAGCCGGATCGTCCTTGCCGATCCACTTCGTCGAGTACGGCGGGTTGGAGACGATCGCCTCGAACGGCTCATCATCCCAGTGCGCCGGGTCCGTGAGCGTGTCCCCGTGAGCGATGCTGAAGTCGGCGAAGTTGATGTCGTGCAGAAACATGTTGATCCGGCACAGGTTGTAGGTGGTCAGGTTGATCTCCTGGCCGAAGAACCCGCCGCGCACGTTCTCCTTACCGAGCACCTTCGCGAACTTCAGCAGCAGTGAGCCCGAGCCACAGGCCGGGTCGTAGACGCGGTTGACACTCTCCTTGCCCATGACCGTGATGCGGGCCAGCACCTCGCTGACCTCCTGTGGCGTGAAGAACTCGCCGCCCGACTTGCCCGCGTTCGAGGCGTACATCGTCATGAGGAACTCGTAGGCGTCGCCGAAGGTATCGATCGAGGACTCCCCGTAGGACAGGTCCAGGTCCCCAATCGCCTGCATGAGCCGCGTGAGCTTGTCGTTGCGCTGGGCCACTGTACGGCCCAGCTTGGTGGAGTTGACGTCCACGTCGTCGAACAGGCCCCGCAGGTCCGACTCCGAGCCCGTGCCAGTCGCGGAGGCCTCAATGCTCTTGAAGATGCGAGACAGCGTCTCATTGAGGTTCTCATCGTGCGGTGCCCGCTCGCGCACGTTGTCGAACAGGTCCCCCGGGGCGATGAAGAAGCCCTTCTCCTCGATGATGCCCTCGCGGGCGCCCTCGGCATCGGCGTGCGACAGGAAGCGGTAGTCGAAGTCTGGGTCCCCGGCCTCGCGCTCGCCGATGTTGATGTACTCGGTGAGGTTCTCGGAAATGAACCGGTAGAAAAGAAAGCCCAGGACGTAGGCCTTGAAGTCCCATCCGTCCACGCTCCCGCGCAGGTCGTTGGCAACCTGCCAGATCGCACGGTGAAGCGCAGCGCGCTCAGTCTCTTTGCTCAACAGTCGGCCTCTTCGTCGTCAGGATGGGGGATCGGGCAGAAGTATCCCACCAACTGAGGACGTCCGATGACCACGCGCTGAGGTTGGGGTGCTGGGAGGACGGGGGCTACACTCGTCGCCAGACAGCGAGCGCCGGGCTTGGACCGGTGCGTCTACTCCGGCGGCCCCGCACCTCAGGTGCGGGGCCGCTTGTTTGTGCCGATGGCCGGCCCGTGGTGGTTGGAAGGGTGGAGTGCCGGTCTCCGGAGATGTGGCGTGCGGGTGCCTCAGGCGGCGATGGCGGCGCCCAGGAGGATGAGGCGCAGTGCCCGCTCGGTGGCGTCGGTGACGAGCTCGTCGGCGCGGGAGACGGCCTCGGGCAGGTCCATGGGGACCGGGATGATGCCCATGACGGCGTCGATCCCGGCGGCGTGGACGGCCTCGGATCCCTGACCGAGTGAGCCGGCCAACGCGATGACCGGTTTGCCGGCCAGCTTGGCCCGGCGTCCCACCTCGGCGGGGATCTTGCCGCGCGGCGTCTGGAAGTCGACGGCGCCCTCGGCGGTGATGACCAGGTCGGCGCGGTCGATCTGGGCATCGAGGTCGACGCCGCACAGATCGGCATCCATGAGGACGTCGAAGCGCGAGTACAGTCTGGCCCCCAGTCCTGCGGCGAGCCCGGCCCCCAGGCCGCCCGAGGCACCGGGTCCCGGGGCCGGTGAGCAGGTCGCGGTGGGCCGCCTGGGCCGGGAAGGCCTCAGTGAGCAGTCCGGCCCAGTGGACCAGGCCCGCCTCGAGCGCCTCCACCTGCTCCGGGCTCGCCCCCTTCTGCGGCCCGAACACGCGGGCCACGCCGCGCTCACCGGTGAGGAGGTTGTGCATGTTGCCGGCCACGAGGACCTCGACGTCGCGCAGGCGGTGGTCCATGCCGGAGGTCTCGATCCGCTGGATCCGGGCCAGGTTCGAGCCGATCGGGTCGACCTCATCGCCGCCTGCGTCCAGGAGCCGGGCGCCCAGGGGCGACGAGTGCGCCGGCCCCGCCGTCACAGGTCCCCGAGTCGCCGCAGCCGATGATGATGCGTCGGGCCCCGTTGTCGAGGGCCACGGAGATGAGTCTCGCCGACGCCGGTGGTCGTCGTGGCGCCGGGTCGCGCATCCCGGCGGGTACTAGGCGCAGGCCGGCCGCCGCGGCCATCTCCACCAGCCAGGTCCCTTGGGCCGAGCCGCCCAGTCGGGCCAGGTAGGAGTCGACCGGCTCACCGACGGGGCCGGTGACGCGGGTGGTGACGAGGTCGCCGCCGGTGGCGCGGGCCATCGTGGCCGCCGAGCCCTCACCGCCGTCGACCAGGGGCGCCTCGACGACGACGGCGCCGGGCAGGAGACGGCGCACCCCGGCGGCCACTGCCTGGCACACCCCTCAGGGCGACAGGCTCTCCTGAAGCCGGAGGGGCGACGAGAATACGGGTGGGAATGGACGTGGGCATGACTTTCCTCCAGGAGTGCAGTGTGTACGGGGTTCTCAGGGGACAGGGCGGTAGCCGGGGCGCAGTGGGCGTCCCGGCCTCACCAGCTCAGGCCCAGCAGCGGCCACAGCCAGGCGCTGCAGGCCATGACCAGGACCACCATGAGGGGGCCGAGGAGCAGCGACAGGCGCCGCAGGTCGTCGGGGGAGAAGGTCTCCATGCCCTCGATGTCGGAGAACATGGCCACGGGCTTGGCCGAGGACGGCAGCGTGTGGCAGAAGCCCGCGGCGGCGGTCGAGGCGAAGGCCGCCGCGGCCGGGCTGACACCCACCGCCGGGGACAGGGCCACGACGATCGGGATGAGGACGGCCGAGCGGGCTGAACGCGACTGGATGACCAGGTGCGACGCCGTCGAGAGCACCACGACGACCAGCATGAAGGGCCAGGGGGAGTGGATCCTCACGGCGTTGAAGGCCGAGGTCGCCACCCACTTCGCGGCGCCGGTGGACACCAGCGCGTCCCCCATGGCGAGGGTGGCCGCCATGAAGACCAGCAGAGACCAGGGCGCCTTGGCCAGGGCCTTGCGCAGAGCCACCGAGCCGTAACCGGGCAGCGAGGTCACCAGGACCCCCAGGAGGGCCACGATGGCCGGGTCGATTCCGTGCAGGGCCTCGGTGCACCACAGCACCACGACCGTGCCGACGAGCAGGGCGGCACGGTTCTCGGCCTGAGTCAGGGGGCCGGTGACCGGCGTCGGGGAGGCCGCCGCGAGGTCGGCGATGTCGACGCGCACCGACGGCGCATGTCCTCCCTTGCGGGTGAACAGCCACACGATGAGCCTCGGTGGACAGGGTGGCTGGACAGGGGCCGCCAGGGGCAGGCCCAGCAGTAGCCAGCCGGCGAAGGAGAACTCCTGCCCGCCGGCCGAGGCCACGATGTGGGAGGTCATCAGGTGGGCGCCCGCCCCCAGGAAGGAGCCGACCGCGGACAGAAGGATGACGGTGGGGAAGATGATCGACAGGGGCGTGGATGAGCCGCTTGCGGAGGCCGCCAGGGCGTCGTCGTCGCCCGACCCGGTGCGCAGCGCGCCGGCCAGGGCCGTGTAGACCGGCAGCAGCAGGGCGGCCCGACCCGAGGTGGAGGGGGCCGCGAAGACGGTGGCGACGATCGCGGCCGTCACCAGGTGGAGCAGGACGCGCGGGTGGTCGGTGCCGGTGACCAGCCAGGCCGCCAGGCGGCCCGTCAGGCCCGAGGCGCTCACCCCGACGGCGATGACGAAGGCCGCCACCAGCAGCCAGATCGTGTCGTCGCCGAGGCTGGCGAACATCTCGTCCGGGCTCAGGGCGCCGGTGAGGACCAGGGCGGTGGCGGCCCCCAGGGAGATGTAGGTGTCGTCCACGCTGGTGAAGGCCCAGGCCCACACCGAGGCGATGAAGATGATGAGAGTGAGCGCACCGGTGACGGTCAGGCTCCCCTCGGCTCCGTCGGCGCGCCAGGCGGCCACGCCCACGGCCGCGCACAGGCACACGGCGAGGGCGGCGGAGATGATGCGCCGCCACGGCAGGCGCCGGGTCGGGGCCGGCTCGCCGCTCCTGGCCAGGGAGAGCGGCAGGGTCTCGCGCATGGTGGGCACATCGGTCTCGAAGGAGGCGACGGAGTCAGTCGCGGTGGTCATGAGCCGGCCTCCTCTCCTGAGGCGCCGTGCGCGCGGGCCATTGTGGGCGGCGTCATCGTGGGCACCGTCATCGTGGGCGGCCGCCGGCTCTCCGTCGCTCACCCGGGGCGCCGTGGCCGCCGAGGTGCGTGAGGAGGGGCGGTGGCCGGGGAGACGACGGCGGCGGGATCGTGGTCCGAGGAGAGGTTCCAGGAGTCGTCGGCCGGGATGCGCAGGCCGACGGTGGCGCCCCTGGCCCTGAGGCGGAGACGGCGAAGACGGTGCCGTCGTGGGCGTCGGCGATGGCCCGCACGATGGCCAGGCCCAGGCCGCTGCCGCGCGCCCTGCCGTCCGCCTCGCCGTGCGTGAAGCGTTCGAAGAGCCAGTCGACGTCGTCGTCGGACAGTCCGGGGCCCCGGATCCGTCACAGAGATCTCCAGCCCGCTGCGGCCGTAGCCGTCGGTGCCGGGGGCGACGGTGAGGGTGAGGGGGCCGTCGCCGTGCTGCAGCCCGTTGCGGGCGAGGTGGCCGGTGGCCTGACGCAGGCGCTCGACGTCGAGTGCGTGCCGCGGGCCCTGAGGTCGAGGCTCCAGCGGTCCGGGGCCATGGCCTCGACGTCGTCGCACAGGGTGCGGGCCAGCCGGTGACGTCGACGTCGGGGGTGAGGTGGGCGAAGTCGCGCCGTTCGGCCTGGGTGAGGGACTGGAGGTCGTCGAGGACCCGCTGCGTACCGGCGATCTGGGTGCGTTGCTGGAGGACGGTGCGGGTGGCCGGCTGGCTGGCCAGGCGCGCGTCCATGACGGCCAGGGGACCGGAGATCTCCTGGTGGGCGCGCAGGACGAACTGGGTCTGGCCGTCGAAGGCCTCCTGGAGTCGGTCCAGCATGCCGTTGAACTCCTCGGTCAGGCCGGCGATGTCATCGCGGCCCTTGACGGGCAGGCGGCGGTTGAGGTCCTGGGTGGAGACCGAGGCGGCCGCGGTGCGCAGGTCGTGCAGGGGCTGCAGGATCTGGCGGGCCACCAACAGGCCGACGACGCCGGTGAGGACCAGGACGGCCGCGCTGATGCCGACCATGAGCCAGATCGTGGCGTTGAGCCTGGTCCACGCGCGAGGCGGTGAAGCTCTCATGGTGATGACGGACAGGTGCTGGGGAGGGGTTGTCGGGCTCGAGCTCGACCTGGGCCCAGCGGACCTCCCCGCTGCCGTAGGGAGGTGGCGCCCGACGGCGTCTGCAGCATCTTGACGAACAGGGGATCCGTGCTGGTCGGGTTCAGGGTCGGGGCGGAGGCGCCGGAGGCCTGAGTGGCCTTGCCGGTGGAGTGGTTGTAGATGATGACGGCCTCGCGGTCGGTGAGCCTGCTGGCCGTCCCGGTAGACCTCCATGAGGCGGGTGGTGGAGGTGAAGGGCCGGGAGGTGCGCGGGTCGACGCCGGTGGCGGCGAAGTTCTGCAGCCTCCTGACCTCGTGGGTGACGTCGGCGTTGGCGGAGCGGGAGATGTCCGCCATGAGGGTGGAGCGCACGGAGACGATCATGCTGGTCAGCCCCAGGGCGACGACGAACAGCATCCAGGCGACGATGCGCAGCCGGGCGGGCACGGAGGGACCGGAGACCAGGTCGCCGGCCAGTGGGGGGCGGAGACGAGGGGACGGTGGTCATCAGCATCAGCCCCCTTGGCCAGCAGAGGTCAGGTGGACCGGGCTGGGCTGCGCGGGCGGGCCGGGGACGACGGCCATGAACTCGGCGGCCAGCGCCAGCGCCACCGGGACGAGCATGAGCAGAGCCAGGGCGAGGATGCGGCGTGAGGTGTTCATGCCTCAACTGTCACGAGCCAGCCCTAGAGGGACCACAGGTGAGCGTGAGAGTTTTCTTATGTTGACTAAATCTTTAGCGAAACTGTAGTATTTATAATATTTAATGATGGGGGTGGGGTGCGTGCTGCCAATTTAACGATGTCACTGTCCTGAGGGCTTGCCGCCCCGGATGCGCAGGAGGGTGAGTTCGAACCGTAGGAGGAACCGCTACTGTCGTCGGGTTGCGGGACACTGGAGGAGGCAGTCGGACGGGGCGCGATTCAGTCGACGATGCCGTAAAGGCGGTCCCCGGCGTCGCCGAGACCGGGGACGATGTAGGCGTGCTCGTTGAGCCGCTCGTCCACCCCGGCGGTCATCACCGTGACGTTCGCGCGCTCGCCGACCGCCTCCTCCAGCGTCTTGACCCCCTCGGGGGCGGCGATGAGGCACAGCGCGGTGACATCGCGCGCCCCGCGCTCAAGCAGGTAGTCGATGGCGGCCACGAGGGTGTGGCCGGTGGCGAGCATGGGGTCGACGACGAAGCACTGGCGGCCTGAGAGGTCGTCGGGCAGGCGGTTGGCGTAGGTCTCCACCTCCAGGGTGTCCTCGTCGCGCTTCATCCCCAGGAAGCCGACCTCCGCCGTGGGCAGCAGGCGGGTCATACCCTCGAGCATTCCCAAGCCCGCGCGCAGGATCGGCACCACGATCGGGCGCGGGTCGGCCAGGCGGCGGCACTGGGCCAACGCCACGGGGGTGCGGATCTCCACCTCCTCGGTGCGCACCTCGCGGGTGGCCTCGTAGGCGAGCAGGGTGACGAGATCGTCCACCAGCCGGCGGAAGACCGCCGACGGGGTCCTCTCATCACGCAGGACAGAGAGCCTTGTGGTCGATGAGGGGGTGATCGGCAACGTGGAGGCGCATGGGGACAGCCTAATCCCGCAGCCCAGGCCGTACCCTCACAACGCGCGCCGGCTCCGTGCGCGCTCACGGCGTGGTCACGTTGCCCCGGTGATCGGGGCGTGGCCGGCGTCGGAGTCCCCGTCGAGGTTCCGCGGCGCTGGTCGCTTCGTGTCCAAATCGGTGACAAAGGGAGCCCCTCGCGTTCTTCGCGTCTTCAACAGAACCGCGGAATCATGCGATTTCATTTCGTCCGTCTCACTCCGCCCAACCTCTTTGTCACCGATTTGGACATCGGGTCTGCCACAACGGCCGTTTCAGTCTCCACACGTGTCACCGGCATCCCGATGCACGCCCTGCCAAGACCGGTCCCAGGCTCACGAGGCCGTCCTCCGAGTGGTGTATCCGCCACCAGACCCCACCCTGTGCAGTGCGGCCGGGCGCAGGCCCGGGTGTCACCAGGTTCAGGCTCGGGCGTACGGCCGGGTTCGGGCCCGGGGTGCGTCCAGACCCGGGGCGTGCAGCTGGGCGAGAGCGGCCCGCGTTACATCGGTTGGGCCGGGGGCGAACGGGGCTGACGTCGCGCCCGCCTGCGGGGCTAGGTTGCCGTCACCGACCGCATCGAAGGAGAACTCATGGCCAACGGCACTGCCCCCACCATCACCTCAACAACGGCGTGGACATCCCGCAGATCGGCTACGGCGTCTTCCTGACCCCGCCGGAGGAGACCGAGCGGGCCGTGCTCGAGGCCTTCGAGGTCGGCTACCGGCACGTCGACACCGCCCAGGCCTACCGCAACGAGGAGGGCGTGGGCGCGGCCGTCGCCGCCAGTGGACCGCCCCGCGAGGACATCTTCGTCACCACCAAGGTGTGGATCTCCAACGCCGGGGACGAGCGCGCCGCCCGCTCCATCGACGGCTCCCTGCGCCGCCTGGGCACCGACTACATCGACCTGCTGCTCGTCCACCAGCCCTTCGGCGACTACTACGGCACCTACCGCGCCTTGGAGAAGGCCCCGCCGCCGGCAAGGTCCGCGCCATCGGCGTCTCCAACTTCCTCCCCGACCGGTTCGTGGATCTGGCGCAGCACGTCGAGGTGCCTCCGGCCGTCAACCAGATGGAGACCCACGTCTTCAACCAGCAGGCCGACAACCGCGCCTGGTACGCCAAGTACGGCACCGCCCTGAGTCCTGGGGGCCGCTGGCCCAGGGTCGCAACAACATCTTCACCCACCCGGTGCTCACCGAGGTCGGCGAGAAGTACGGCAAGACCGCCGCCCAGGTGGCCCTGCGCTACCTCGTCCAGCCTGGACATCATCGTCATCCCCAAGACGGTCCACCGCGAGCGCATGATCACCAACCTCGACGTCACCGACTTCCAGGCTCGACGACGCCGACATGCGGACCATCGCCGCCCTCGACGAGGGGCAGGGCGTCGTCAACCACTACGACCCCGCCGTCCAGGAGCGCCTCGCCTCCTTCATCACGGTCGAGGAGGACTGACCCCCGGCTGCCGGCGGGGGACATTCGCCGCGGCCGGGTGCGGGCGCGAGCGTCAGAGCCGGCGCGAGTACCGGGACTCGGTCTTCTCGGAGGTGCCCACGTACTCCAGCCAGCGCTCGTAGTGGTCGAGGACGTCGTGCGCCACCTGGTCGGAGTTCCAGTCGACGACGTCGTAGCCCCTGGCCGCCGCTGTGCGGGCGCACCTCGAGGCGCACCGTGAGGTCGTCGGCCTCGTGGACGGCGAAGCCGTAGGTGGGCACCGGTGTGACCACCATGCGCACCACGTAGCGGAAGGAGTCGATGGAGCCTGGACTGCTCCTCGCCGCCGTCGGTGGCCGGGTGGGAGGCGACTACCAGGCTGGCGCGCCCCAGGAAGGTGCGCTCGTCGTCGGGGTCCTGGGCCTCGGGACCCTCGACGAAGACCCTCGGCGGAGACGTTCTCCTGCGCAGTTCGGTGGCCACCGCCTCCAGGGGCCGGCACGATGCGCCGCTCCATGGCGTTGCCGGCCTCGTCGGGGACACCGAGTTGAGGGTGTGTGCCAGGCGCTCGCGCCAGGGCGTCTGCTCCAGCCCCGCGGCCGACCCGTTGAAGCCCAGGGCCCGGTTGCGGTCGGCCCGGCTCAGGGCCTGGTTGTAGGTGTCCTCGGTGCTCAGGGAGCGCCACAGGGTGTACATGATGAGGATGAGGACCCCGAGAAGGGCAGCGCCATGACGATGGTGGCCTGCTGCAGGATGGGGATGCCTCCGGCCACGAGCATGGCGATGGTGAGGATCCCGGTCAGGGGCGGCCCAGAAGATCCGCAGCCAGGGGCGGCGTCCTGGCGCGCCGAGCGGATGCGGCTGGAGAGGTTGGCGATGACCAGGGCGCCGGAGTCGGCGCTGGTGACGTAGAAGAGGATCCCGACGAACAGGGCCAGGGCGATGAGGATCTTCTGGCCCGGTAGGTGCTCCAGGAGCCAGTGACAGCCCCTGCTCAGGGTCGCTCCAGGGTGATGTCCCGGAACTCGCCGTTGCCGCGGATGACCAGAGTCAGGGCGTGGTTGCCGAAGATCGCCACCCACATGAGGATGTAGCAGAAGGGCAGCAGGAGGCCGCCGAGCACGAACTGGCGGATGGTGCGGCCGCGTGAGATGCGGGCCAGGAACATGCCCACGAGGCCGCCCACGCGATCCACCAGGCCCAGAAGAACAAGGTCCAGGCGTTGAGCCAGTCCTCCGGGCCGGTTGTAGGCGTAGGTCTCCAGCGTCAGCTGCGGGAAGCGGGTGAAGAAGTCCCCGATGGAGCCGATGAGCGCGTCGATGAGGAAGGCGGCGTCACCGGTGACGAGCACCCACAGGGCCAGGCCGATGGCCAGCAGCACGTTGATGGTGGACAGGACGCGCACGCCCCGGTCGACGCCGGAGACGGCCGAGACGGTGGCCATGACGACGGCCAGGGCGGTCAGTCCGATCTGGGTGGGGAAGCTCTGCGGCAGCCCGAACAGGATGTTGAGGGCCACGTTCAGCCGGACGACGCCGACCCCAGTGAGGCCGCGATGCCGAAGACCCCGCCGACCAGCGCCGCGGCGTCGACGATGTCACCGATGACGCCCTCGGTGTGCCGCCCCAGCAGCGGGCGCAGGGTGGAGCGCAGCGTGAGCGTGTCGCGGCGTCGGTAGGCGAAGTAGGCCATGGCCAGACCCACCAGGGCGTACAGGCCCCAGCCGGAGATGCCGTAGTGGAACAGGGACAGGACGATGGCCTCGCGGGCGCGGTCGGCCTGGGGAGTGGCCTGGGCGTCGCCGGTGGGCGGGTGCACGTACTGGTCGACCGGTTCGGCGACGGCGAAGAACAGGATCTCGGTGCCGATGCCGGCGGCGAAGAGCATGGCCGTCCAGGCGAAGGTGGAGAAGTCCGGCGTCGAGTTGTCCGGGCCCAGGCGGATGCGCCCGAACCGGGAGAAGGCCAGGGTCAGGATGAAGACGAGCGCGGCCGTGATGAGCAGGATGTAGAAGGAGCCGAACCATCGGCTCGTCCAGGTCACGGCCGCCCCGAAGGCGCTCTTGACGACGTCGGGGACCACGATCGCGGCCAGGGCGACGATCGCGATGATGGTGGCCGACACGAAGAACACCACCGGGTTGAGGGGCTGCTTGCCCGGCAGCTTGCCGAGCAGTGCGCCGGGGAGGGAGCCGCTGGGGAGCCGTAGCGGTGAGAGGCGGTCCGACGACGGGACCGGCGGGAGGAGCCCTCTGAGGGGTCGCCTCGCTGCGGGCTCGCTCTATCGCTCGATTCGGGGACCGGCTCACCGACCTGCTCCGTTCTTCATGGGGTTCTTCACGGGGTCTTCGTGGGGTTTGGGGTGCTGGCCTCGGGCGCGCCTGGGCGTTGGGAGCCGCCTCGATACCGGGAGCGAGGCGCCGGGGACCGGTGGGGGCTGGGTGGCTGTCTGAGCCCGGGCATGTTGTGGGGAGCCTATAACGAGATAATGAACTCGTGACGTCCTCACCTTCTGCTCAGCCGCCGAGCACCTCCGGCCCGGGCTCTGACGCCGGCGCACTCGGTGGGCAGGCGGGTGTCGCCTGGGGGCGGGCCGGCGGCGCGGTCGTCGGCTCGGCTGCCAGTCCGCCGCCACCCCGGCCATCGACGCCGCCATGGTGCGCGCCCTGGAGCCCTGGCCCGCGCGGCCGGTGAGGTGGGGAGGTGCCGGTGGGCGCCGTCGTGCTCTCGCCGGACGGGACCGTCCTGGCCGAGGCCGCCAACGCCCGCGAGGCCGAGCACGATCCGACGGCGCACGCCGAGATCCGCGCCCTGCGCGCCGCCGGCGCCGCCCTGGGCGACTCCCACCTGGACGGCTGCACCCTCGTGGTCACCCTCGAGCCGTGCACCATGTGCGCCGGTGCGATCGTCCCTGGCCCGGGTGGCCCTGACTCGTCCTGGGGGCCTGGGAGCCCCGGACCGGGGCCTGCGGCTCGGTGCGCGACGTCGTGCGTGACACCCGCTCCAACCACCAGGTCGAGGTGCGCGCGGCCTGCGCGCCCAGCAGTCCCAGGACCTTCTGACCGCCTTCTTCGCCGACCGCCGCTGACGGGGGCCCTCCGACCGGGCCAGCCGGGAGCGACGTCGGTCGTGACTGATACCGCAGGACGCCGCATTGGGGCGCGGGGCGACGTCCGTGTAACCTCGTGGGCGAGGTAGCGTGTCCGAGCGGCCGAAGGTGCAGATCTCGAAAGTCTGTGTGGTTCATAGCCACCCTGGGTTCGAATCCCAGCGCTACCGTTACCACGGGAGGGCCCGCCGTGCAGCCACGAGTCCCGCACGGCGGGCCCTCCCGTTTCTTGCTTTGCCGTTGGCCGTTTTGATCAGGCCGCCGCCGGCTGATCGACGTCGTGAGACGCCCGTAATGCACGAGGGTGGGGTGCTACTGGGGAGGGGTGGGTGCACTCCACGCGGTGCGGGGGCTCGTGCAGTACGCACAACCCCTGGTCAGTGCATTCCCGACCCTCGTGCAGTTCAGGAGTGGGGCGGTTTCTCCTGGCTGAGGCTCATTGCTGGTCGTCCTTGAGGAGGGCGCGGTTCGTGTCATGGCGATGCGCTACAGTGCGTATACGACCACGGAAGGAGGCAGTCATATGTCCACCGCCCTTATCCCGTCACGTGGAGTCGTCAAACACTTCTCGCAGACCGAGTCTTTGAGGCACGAGAGAGGGCTGTTGTCAGCGCGCTCGAGCGTCGCTTCGGCAGCGTTGATGCTGCACTCGCTCAGGAGTACACCGGTGAGTATCCGTCGGACGATCTCAGCGTCTGTTCTCTGAGTACCACGACTGATGTTCCTTCTTGGCAAGTGATCACCGGGGCGGACGAGCAGACCTTCCGTTTTGCGAGGGATCTGACTCAGACAGTGCGGGCGGTTTGTCCGGCAGCGCCTGAGTTCCAGGTCGACATCGCAGGAGAGGACCCTTGGAAGGCGGCTGTTCATCCGAAGGATGAGGATCCTGTCGTCTTGTCCATCGGTGGTAAGAAACTCCTAGATCTAGTCGTGTCTTACACGTGCTCGATATCGACACAGCATCCGTACATGATCATCGAGGGCTCGACGTTCGGCCTGAGACCGCATGGTGGAGGCGAGTGGCTTGCTCGTCTTGACTACCGGCGTCGTCCTCTGGCAAATGTTCCTGCTCACACCTTCATATTCACGCGCATCGTGATGCCTGGACCTTCATGATGTCCCGCGATGGCCGTGGCAGCGGACGAAGGGCGGTCAAGAAGCGGGGAGGCGCCGAGAAGACTCCCCCAGATCTCTGACATCCACTTCCCCGTCGGCGGTCCGAGGTTGCGGCCCACGCTGGAGGACTTCCTGACAATGCTGATTGAGGAGCCTGAGTCGACCATCCTCCTCGGGCGCGCCAGGAACTTGATCAGGCCCGTGCTCGTCGGAGGATGGAGCAGGCGAAGGCCATTGTCCGGTCATCGAGCGACACCGCCGCGGATGTCCTTCGGGAGCCTGGGGTGGACGGTCACGCCTCCTGAGGGCTATCAACCGAAGGCGGGTCGCGCGGAGTGGTTGGAGCGGTATTGATTGCATCGCACGAGGGTGGGGGTGCTACTGGGGAGAGGGTGGGTGCACTCCACGCGGTGCGGAGGCTCGTGCAGTACGCACAACCCTGGCCAGTGCATTCCCACCTTAGTGGAGTAGACGCCTCATGTCGTTCGTACGACATGCCCGACCCGGCCGCAGGAACGCTCTTGGTCCCCCATATTTTGGCGTCGGGCCTTACTCTTAGCCCTATGAGTCGCCGTCCCCACGAATCCCGCCCCCTGTCCCGTTCCCGCACCCAGGTCCGCCCGCACCCCCACGCCTCCGAGATCGCGCCCCGTGCGGCCGCCGACCTCTACTCACTCCTGTGCGACGCCATGGTCGCCGGTGACACCAAGGCGATCGATGCCCTGCTCACCGACTACTGCGTCCTGACCCACATGACCGGCTACCCCCAGCCCAAGGTCGAGTGGCTCGGCGACATCGCCAACGGCGCCATGCGCTACCACTCCCACGAGGTGCTCTCCGTCCAGGCGGACACGATCGCCGGCTTCCCGGTGGTGCGCGGCCGCACCCGCACCACGGCTACCCTGTGGGGCGGGCGCGGCACCTGGAACCTTCAGATCGTCGGATACGTCGTGCCCGACGCCGACCCCGACACCGAGCGCAACCCCACCGGCTTCCGCTTCAGTCGCCTGGACGCCTCCACCTGGTGACTCCTCGCCGCACGGTGGGCTTCGCCCCCGCCTACCGACGCCGCCCGGTCCCCCTCGTGGCGGGCGCGTTCCACGGGTCCTCCGGCCAGGCGTGCTTGGGGTAGCGGCCCCGCATCTCGGCGCGCACCTGCGGATAGCCCTGCTCCCAGAAGGAGGCCAGGTCGTCGGTGACCGCTACCGGACGGCGCGCCGGGGACAGGAGGTGCAGCAGCACCGCCACCCTGCCCTCGACGATCCGCGGCGTGGCCGCCCACCCGAAGCACTCCTGGACCCGCACCGCCAGCACCGGCCGACCCGCCCGCCCGGAGTCGGCCGAGACCGCTGAGCCCGCACTCCCAGCAGACCCGCCGACCGCCGCCGTGTAGTCCACCCGCACCTGTGAGCCGGAGGGGACCTCGATGCGTTCGGGCACCAGCTCGTCCAGGCGCGCCGCCTGCGGCCATGGCAGCAGCGCCCGCAGCGCCTGGGCCACGTCCAGCCGCTCCAGGCTGAAACGCCGGCCCCCCGAGCCCGACGACGCCGACCCGCCCGACTGCCCGACCAGGCTCATCACCGCCGGTGCCAGCCACTCCTCGGCCCGCTCCGCCAGGGCCGCATCACTCATATCCGGCCAGGGCTCACCCAGGTGCTCATGCAGCAGGGGCCAGGCGGGCGCGCAGGCCGCGAGCCTCCTCAGCCCACGGCAGCACGTCCAGGCCGGCATCGGCCCCCTCGGCGCGCACCCGTGCGACGACGGCGCCCGCCACCTGAGCCTGACCCGGCGGCGGCCCCGGGGTGGTGGCGAGCGTGATGGCCCCCAGGCGGCGCAGACGCTCCGTGCGCAGCCGCCCGCCCTCCCAGACGGCGCGCTCCTCCTCGGCCAGCCAGGCCCCGGCCAGCCTCAGGGCCGTCCGCTCATCGAGGGGCGCCGCGGCCCGGACGAGTGCGTCCCCACGCCCGCCGGTCAGGTCCACGCCCGCCACCGCCAGCCACTCGGACTCCGCCAGTGCCGAGCCCGCCGGCAGGCGCAGCCCGGTCCCGGCGACGCTCGCGTAGTGCGCCTCCTTGCCCGCCCGGGGAGTCGGCCCCCGACGTCGCGCGATCCACTGCGGCTGCACCGTCCCGGCCACCAGCGCCACCGCCGACTCCAGGTCACCTGACGCGGTCTCCTCACCACTCCCGGACCGGCGAGCGCCTCCGCCGACGCCGTCGGGCCTCCCCGCGACATCCCGGCCGCGGCCCGTGGCCGGCGAGCCCGACCCACTCGTCGCGCTCGGTGCCTGCGGGGTTGCGCTCGTGGAGACCGGGTCCTCGGGGTGCTCCAGCTGCTTGGAGACGGAGGGCCGGCAGGCCTGCTCCAGTCGGTGTGCCTCCGCCTTCCACGCCCCCGACCCGGCCCCGCCGCTGCGCACATGTCGGGCCAGTGCCGTCAGGTCCCCGCCGGGCGCGCGCAGGTCGGCGGTCAGCAGCGCCGTAGCCCGGGCCGCCCGTCGCGCCCCCCAGCACCGGTGCCGTCGCCAGCAGGGCCCGCGCCTCCCGCACGTCCGCCGGCAGACCGGCCACCGCCCGCCCCAGGGGCGTCACGCCATCTCCTCCGGCCAGGCCCAGGCGCTCCAGCGTCTCCCGGGCGGCCCCCAGGGCAGCAGCCGGCGGCTCATCCACCCAGGCCAGACCCGCGCCGTCGGGCACGCCCCACACGGCCGGACTCCAGGGCCGCACCGGTGAGGTCGGCCGAGAGGATCTCCGGGGTCGGAGCCAGCGGCGAGCGCGCCCAGTCCGTCGGCGAGCAGCAGCGGTAGACGACGCCGGGACCCTCGCGACCCGCACGCCCGGCCCGCTGCACCCCGGCCGCCCGCGAGACCCCCACCGTCACCAGGCCACTCATGGAGCGGGCCACGTCCAGGCGCGGCTCGCGCGCCAGCGTGGAGTCCACCACCACCCGCACCCCGGGCACCGTCAACGACGACTCCGCCACGTTCGTGGCCACCACGACGCGCCGCCGCCCCGCCGGGCTCAGGGCCAGGGCCGCGTCCTGGGCGCTCGCGGGCAGGCGGCCGTGCAGCGGCAGGACGTCCACGCCCGCAGGAACCGCGCCGCGCAGGCGGAGACGACGTCGTCGACCTCGCGGGCGCCGGGCAGGAAGACCAGGACGTCACCGGAGCGCTCGGCCAGGGCCCGCTCCACGGTGGCGGCGACGTGGGCGAGGAACCCCGCGGCACCCCGCGCGGCCCCAGGCGACCGGTGCGCCCCGGCGGCGCCCACACCTCTTCGAGAGGGTGGAGTCGGCCGGGCACCTCCACCAGCGGGGCGGGGTCGCCCGACGAGCCGCCCAGGATGCGGCGCAGGCGGTCGGCGTCGAGCGTGGCGGACATGGCCACGAGGGGTGAGGTCCTCGCGCAGGGCGGCGCGCGCGTCCGTCAGAAGGGCCAGGAGCAGGTCGCTGTCCAAGGAGCGCTCGTGGACCCTCGTCGAGGATGACGGCGTTGATGCCGGCCGACTCCGGGTCCCGCTGGAGACGGCGCAGGAGGAGCCCGGCGGTGACGACCTCGATCCGCGTGTCCGGACCGGTGCGCTGCTCCCCGCGCACCGCGTAGCCGACGGTGCCGCCGACCTCCTCCCCAGGAGGTCGGCCAGGGCGGCGGGCGGCCGCACGGGCGGCGATGCGCCGCGGCTGGGTGACGACGATGCGGCCCGGCCCGCGTTCCCGGGTGCGCTGCGGGGCGGCAGCGACGTTGGTAGAGGACGTCGGCCAGCAGCGGTGGGACGAGCGTCGTCTTACCGGTGCCGGGTGGGGCGGTGAGGACCAGGCATGGGGCGACGTTGTCAGAACCGGAAGGGGCGGGGCGAAGGCGCTCGCGCAAACTCAGGCAGAACCTCGACCACCGGCAGGTCCGGGGGCGAGGAGAGCAGTGCCCCGATGGGGGCGGTCTGCGAAGGCTGCGAGCGGCCCTGCGGCCCGGTACGAGTCATGCCCTGATTGTGCCCGGTGGGGGAGCGGCCGTAGGTGCAGGTGCGGGGCCGACGTCGGACCGGCTGAGGGGCGCTGAGTCGCAGAGGGCCTCCAGTCGGCGGACGACCGGAGGCGCAGTGGGTGGATGGGGATGAGAGGGGGAGACGCGCAGGTGCCGGCGGCTACCGCACGCTCATGAGGATGTCTCGCGACTGCAGGGCCTGGGCGAGCTTCTCGGAGTACTCGGCGTGGGTCTTGACGGCCTTGCGCATACCGAGGGCGCCGCCGATGACGGCCGATCCCGTCGAGGAGAGGTAACGCACCAGGGTCTCGCCATGCGGGCCGGTCCCGAACTGAAGGTGCTGCGAAAGATAGAAGTTCTTGCCCATGAGTGCACCGAAGGCGATGGACATGCCCTTCTTGCCGCGGGTGATCTGAAGGGAGTCGCCGGAGAAGGGGGCGACGGCCCAGCCTTCCTGGGTGAAGAACTCCGTAATGATTGATCGAACTTGATCGATTGGTGCATTAATAGTGTACGTGCGTTCAGACATGAGGAGATGTTAGATGATTCTCTTTTTTTCTTGCATATTTCGTTCAAAAACGTTTGCGTGAAGGCGGCGCGCTGGCTCGCTTGCTCGGCCCGCCTGCCTGCACGCAAATCGACGGAATCTTCATAAACGACCCGGAGCCGCGTCGATTCTGAGGTTGTCGATTCTGAAGTTTTTGTCGTTGAGTAGGGAAGGGGTTCAGGACGGCGGCGGCCACCGGCGTCTTCGCGTAGACTTCGCTCCACCCTGACCGGCTTCCAACGCCGGCCATCGTTCCCTGTCCCATCGCCCGCCCCGGGCGCACCCGAGGAGAATCCATGGTCCAGCAGTCCGCCCCACCAGGAATCTGGGACGAGGACCCCTGACGGCGCCTCCATCCTCCTGGCCACGGGTCGCGCCCGCCATGACCTCCTCGTCATCGCCGAGCCCGCCTTCCTGCGCGATCTCGACCAGGCCTGGGGCCGCCCATCGGCCCGTGTGCGCCTGTCCTTCCCTGCCCGGTGTCCAGGCTCCAGGCGCTCCCGGCCAGGAGGACGCTCTCATGTCCTACGAGCGCGGTGGTCTCGGTGTTCTCGTCGCCCGCGGTCGCACCAGCATGTACGAGGGCGAGGCGGCACGCAGTGCGACGGCGCTGGCCCGCATCGCCAGTGGGGCCCGCCTGCGCGCCGCCCTGCTCGTCACCCGCGCCACACCGCTGCGCGGCTCCGGTGACGTGGCCGGAGGGCCGGCGCCGGGCCAGGTGCGCGTCGTCGCCGACCACCTCAACGTCTTCGGTGGTCCTCTTCCCGGCTGCCGGCATGGTCTCGGCGGGCTGGGACGCGAGGTTCACCGAGCGTCTGGGGGCCTTCGCGGCGTGAGCGGCAGGCTCCGTGGTCGCACTCGTGCCCGGGCCGCTGCGTCCGAGCCCGGCCGAGTCCCGCGCCCTGGCCTCCCTGGGTGCCGACGCCGCCGTCACCGACTCCGTGGCCGAGGCCATGGTCCTGGCCGCAAGGGGCGTGGCGGTCTCCGCCCTGACCTACCTCGACGCCCCGGCCGCCGGTGGGAACCTCGGGCAGGCGCAGCTCGCTGAGACAGGCCTCCGGTGTCACCCTGGCCGCCGTCGAGGAGGTCCTCCGGGGCCTGCGGGCCGGCGCCTGAACGTGATTCTGGGAACGGCGTGGAGAAGGATGCTGCCCAGGCTGCCAGCCCCCGTTAAGGTCATCTCGTGAAACCCTTCCTCTTCCTGGCCACCCGCAGCGACGACGAGCCCGCCGACGCCGAGTACGAGGCATTCCTCAAGCGCACCGGCCTGGATGAGTCCACGCTCCGTCGCCTGCGTCTGGAGTCCCAGTCCCTGCCGCAGATCGACCTGGACGACTGGTCCGGAATCCTCGTGGGTGGCTCCCCCTTCAACGCCTCCACCCTGCCGGAGAAGAAGTCCGCCACCCAGAAGCGGGTCGAGGCCGAGCTCTCCGGACTGCTCGACCGCGTCGTCGCGGCCGACTTCCCCTTCTTCGGCGCCTGCTACGGCGTCGGCACGCTCGCCTGCCACCAGGGCGCCGTCGTCGACACCACCTACGGCGAGGCCGTCACCGCCCCCGAGGTCACTCTCACCGAGGCCGGCCTGGCCGACCCGATCTGCGCGGGCCTCCCCCGGGTCTTCCAGGCCTTCGTCGCCCACAAGGAGGCGGTCACGACGCTGCCGCCCCACGCCGTCGTCCTGGGGGCCGGCGAGGCCTGTCCGGTCCAGATGTTCCGGATCGGGAGCAACCTGTACGCCACCCAGTTCCATCCCGAGCTCGACGGCGACTACCTCGCCCACCGGCTCGGCTTCTACGCCGGTCACGGCTACTTCGCTGACGACGAGTCTCGCCGAGCTCCAGGCTCGCGTGCGCCTCGACGACGTCTCCGACTCCTGGAAGCTCCTGGCCAACTTCGTGTCCGTCCACGCCCGCGACTGACAGACGCTGGAAGTCCGACGGGGTTGATCCGGGCTTCAGGGGATCAGGCGTCGGCCTGACGTCGCCCCAGTGGGGACGTGCGCCCTTGAGGGCTGTGTTCTGCTTCTGTTCTCACGGTTAGGGTTCCAGGCCGTCGTGGTTTGCTCATCGGTGGATGCTCTGACGCGTTCTCAAGGCTGCTTCGGAGATGATTGAGGAAGGTCTCTTCAATGAACGAGGCTATGTCCCAGTAACTCGGGTCGTACCACTCCATGAATGAGGGGGAGCCGTCATCGCCAAAGTGGAGCACGGTAAGAGCGTCATAAAAAGACGAGCATATCGTCGAAGAGTGAGCCTGTGATGCCCCTTCTCTTGTAGCGTCTGCTTGATGAGGGTGGGGAGGAGGTGAGGCTGACTCCTTCGAGTGCGTCTCCTTCGACTGTGAGGAGAGACAGTATGATGGCCACGCCATCTTTCATGTGGACGTGAATGACCCTCGTTGAGGTGCCCAGGCTCGATCGTGCCGATGTGCACTTCATGCCCGGGAAATGATGACTCGTGAAGTCTGGTGCAAAGGTGCTGGTAGTACGTCAAGGGCTGTCCGGTTTGTATGCCCGGCGGTTCTCCTAGTCGCATACGAAGAGCCTAACAGGTGGAATGGCGGCTTTTAGAGACTCTGAAGAGGTGCATTCATCTAGGATAAAACTATATCCCCGATGGGAGGTGCAGAGGTCCCCGCTCACATGCTTGGCCGGCCTGCGTCTCCGTGATGCAAGGACAGGATCGGCAGGGTCTTCGTCGGCTCTTGCTGGTTGCGGCCGATCTCGTCGCAGGTCCGATGCGGTCGGGGTGGCCCCGGGATGCCATCTCCGAGCGTCTACTCCACGAAGGTGGCAATGCACCGGCCAGGGGCTTTGCATACTGCACGAACCCCCGCACCTCATGCGACTACGTACAACCCTCTTCCAGTGGCCTCCGTCCCTCGTGCAGTGCCCTCGCGCCGCGAGGGCGACTAGGGCAGCGGTCGACAGGTGCGCCCCGCCTCTGTGTCCCAGTTCGCCCAGCGCGGGAGGGGGTGCGTGCGGTGCGGGCGAGGTGAATGCTGGGTTACCCACCCGGGCCGAATCGTCTGATCGGTCCCGAACACCCAGGACGTACAGAAAGGACTCGCACATGTCCCGCATTGTCATGATCGGGGGCCACGGCAGGTCGCGCTGCTGGCCTCCACGCTGCTGGTGGACGCCGGCCACGAGGTTGTCTCCCTCATCCGCAACCCTGACCACTCCGCCGACGTCGCCGCCACCGGAGCCACCCCGCTGGTCCCTGTCCGTCGAGGAAGCCGACGTCGCTGAGCCCTCACTCGGGTCTTTGCCGGTGCTGACGCGATCGTCTGGTCCGCCGGGGCCGGCGGCAAGGGCGGCCCGAGCGCACCGACGCCGTCGACCGCGCCGCCGCCATCCGCTCCATGGAGGCCGCCGCCGCAGCCGGGGTCACGCGCTACGTCATGGTCTCCTTCCTCACCGCCTACGGCGAGGTTCCCGACGACCACCCGCTGCGCGCCTACGCCATTGCCAAGATCGCGGCAGACCGACACCTGCAGACCACCGACCTGGCCTGGACGATCCTGGGGCCGGGCCTGCTGACCCTGGATGAACCCACCGGTGCCATCACCGTGGCTCGCGTCCCCAAGGGCACCCCGACCTCGAAGGCACCGACGTCGCGTGGCAACGTGGCTCATGTCATCGCCGCCGTGCTCGCCGAGCCGGCCAGCATCGGCAAGGTCATCCCCTTCTACGACGGTGACACCCCCATCGCTCAGGCTGTTGCCGACGTGCCACAGGAGTACGCCGACCTGTCCTGACTGTCTTCCTGGTCAGCATGGTCCAGAACCTCCGGCCGAGCCTATCCGCGGGAGCGCGGGTCAGGGACCGCCGCTGCCGACTGGACTGCTGTCAGCCCGTCGAGTACCTGCTCCGCCGGTCTCGTCAATGTGTTGGCCCGTGCCCACCGTGGCGGGTACGGGCCAACGCGCGTCGTGAGGATCAGGCTCATTGGGTGGGCTCCCTACTTGCCGTCCGACATACTGCTGGCCGAGGGGGCGGGTGACATCTTGTCGTCGCTCATCTTGCCGTCCGACATGCTGTCGGAGGTGGCATTGTCGGCCATCTTCCCGTCGGACATCTTGGTGTCGGCGGTCTTACCGTCACTCATCTTGCCATCGGACATCTTGTTGTCACTCATGGTGCCGTTCGGGGTGGAGGTCTGCTCCATCTTGTCCTTGTCGGCATTCGTGGAGCCGCAGGCGGCGGTGCCGACGGCGAGGGCGGCAACGAGCAGGGCAGCTGACACGATCTTGCGAGTACGCATGGGAGAACTCCTTGGTGACATGGGCTGGCGACGTGGCCAGGTGAGTGGTGGTGCACCGACGTAGTGCACCGTCACCAGGAGTTCGGAGCTGCGAGGCGTCTGGATGGTGCCAGGAGAGTGACTCCAACCACATAGCTGACGGTACAGGTGCCCCCATCGGGCCCGCTACTGGCTGTCCTCGTCGGCATTCGCCGTGTCCGTGGCAGCCTCCTGGGCGGCTTCGGCTTTCTTGCGTTGCCGGCGGGCTCGGTCGCGCTGGCGACGTCGTGCTCGGGCCTCCTCCTTCTTGTGGAAGGCGGCTGCCTTGGTCGCCATCCACTCCGGGATGAACTCAGGATCCCTGGGGTGCAGCCTCAGCTCCACCGCCGCGTCCTGGTCCGACATGAGCTCTCCGTTGATGACTGGTTCACGCATCCAGTCCGACTCCTGGTGGAGCACACCGTCGGAGGCCTCCATCCACAGGTGCGAGTACGTCCACGCACCCCGATGAGGATCCACCTGAGCCGGACGAAGCTTGTACATGGTGAAGTCCATCTTCGCAGGAAACAGCACGCTCTTGCGCTGACCATTAATGGTCAGCCAGTTGATGACATGCCCGGTGCGGTGGATGGCGTGGTAGTCGATGTCGATGCGGGTCCCGCCGCTGTCACGCAGCCAGTCCCGCAGCATGCCCTCGAACCGCTCGAAGGCCTCCTGGGCACTCAGGTCCTCAGCACTCACAGAAACTACCTCCTAGTGATGGTTCACGAACGGCAAACTTTGACGAACGCCTTCGGCGTCCGTCCACGTCGCCTTGAAATCGGTGGGTACTTGTTCGGTCTTGGTCAGCTCCGGCCCGACCGGGTCGCGGTAGTTGAAGTCTACGGCGAAGCCCTTGTAGTTGCCCGGAGTATCGGCGATCTGCTGCTCCAGCTTCAGGTAGGACTTGAAGTCGCTGTCGGGGAAGTTCTGGTTGACCTCCTTGAGCATCGCCACCACGTTGATCTTCTCAGGCGGGCCGTGGAACTGGGTACCTGCCCCGTGCCCACCATTGTGCTCGCCGGGCAGGTCGCTGAGGTAGGAAGACGCTGGTCGTGGTAGTGGATCGGTAGTGGTGAGTCGTTCGTTCTGCTGTCTCCCGGAGCGGGGTGTTACCGTGAACTTATCGGTGCCAGCGGAGTTGTCAGGAGAAGTACTCGGGGTACTCCACATAGGGGTCATGCTCCCGATGATCCACCCACTGCTCAATGACCTGCTGGGGTGTGATGCCAGGAGTCAGAACGGTGTGCCCGTCGAAGACGTTCGTAGTGAACCATAACACCAAATTGGGATCCGAGTTGAGGGATCGCACCCAAACGGCAATGTCGGCCGCCTCCTCAAATTCTGCCCCGCTCACAGATATGAGTCGATTGTCGTTGAAGTGACTGATAACCGTCGATGCTCCATCTGGAGTAAGCAGAATGTCGGCATCGGTACCGTCTTCATCGTCGTTCCAGCGTGTCCCCTTGGAGTCTGGCCATGCCTTGCTTCCTTCGTGGAGGAACGTGTCAGTATCGGCGATAATGTGCCCTGAATTGAGAGTGGTATAGAGGTATCTGACGCCCATTCTATGTCCTCCTTCTGAATTCATGGTTTCAGTTGGATGTGCGGATCACTGTGTGCTTGGCGTCCCATCCTTTAGTGATTGTGCCGTCCGTGGTGATGGAGTCCGCCCGGATATCATTACCACTGTCGGTCGTCAACTGGCGTTTGATTCGGTGCTGAGCGCTTTGGGCGAGATCATCCGCTCTCTTGGCCGCGCTCTCAATGGTCTGGGAGTCCATGCGAGCAGAAGCAGTCCCGACGTCGTCAAGCAGGTGGGAGGCTGAGCCGGCCTGGAGGGTCTTGAAGGTTGCCACCGCCAGTGACTCCTGGCCGGCCAGGCGACTGGAGCACACCTTGTCCAGGTCGCCGGCGCACGAGTTCAGCGTGGCGCCGATGTTCGTCCACGTCGAGGCGGCCGCAGCCACCGTGAGCATATGTGAAGCGGTGGGGGCCGAGTCGGAAGGACTCGACCCCCACCGTTGGCTGGTTGATCAGTGGGGTGCTAGTTGGCCGGGCGGCTTGTGTGAGCCCTCTTTCAGTGCTCAGCCGGCTAGGACTGCGGGGATGGCCTCGTCGAGGTACCACAGCCAGAAGGCCCGGCGTGCGGGCACGTCGGTCTGGTGGACCCTGAAGGTGTTGGTGGCTCCGGTCTCGGCGCAGGCGCAGGAGTAACTGGTCTCGATGATGTCCGGCAGCAGTTCGTCGTCGTCCTCGATGTCTCCCACCACGTCGAAGTCCAGGCTGCGGTCGAGGGCTGAGCCGACCAGGCTGACGGCGCCGTTGGCCACGAACGCGGCAGGCTGGGTGACGGCGTCGAAGTCCTCGATCTCGTCATAGACATCGGCGACGACTGAAGGCGCTGGCTAGGATGGTGGCCAGGCTCGTAGTGGTCACCATGATGGACAGCATTTGACCGCAGCTTGGCGATCACGTCAGCGATTGTGTCGCACACTCCAAAAAACGGGATCACGCATGTCGCGAGAACCATATTTCCTGACGCGGTGATAGACTTTCTCATTTATCGCAATCGAGAGTTGTTCAGTCCGCTCTGCGGGCCAGCCACCAAAAGAGCCACTTTCACGCCCAGGCACCCTTAAGGGTATTCTCTCCTTTTTCTGTTGTTTCATAGACGAGCATTCTTCCGTCTGGTTTATCCATCGTCAGAAGTCTTTCCGAGGTAACCATCTGGTAACCTAAAGGGTCGTCTGGGTGATGTACGGGTTCACGCGAGTTTGGATCTCCTAGCCATACCTCGATCATCCCGTCATTAATTAGCTGAATAAGAATGTCTGTTGTTCTGGCAAGGGTGGTGGTATTGTCATTCAGTCCTTCCTTGTCTTTTACGGCATTAAATGCTTCAAGGCCGCTCGTTTCAGCCTCGGTTCCCATGAACAGCACTTCGGCAGTGGTGGGACTCGATCATAACGCTGGATTTCCTTCCAATGGGATTCGATATGTTTTTCCGCCCTCTGACACTCGGATGTATGGGCCTGAGTGTAGTGGATCTTTGGCCCAGGGCTTTCCTGGTTCGTAAATAATTTGCTCGCCGTTGCGGTGGGGATTCCTAAACCTAATCCCATTAGTCTCTTTTCGTGGGGTGTCAGCAATCCAGTCGTCAGGAATGATATCGAGAACGTCGTCGGCAGGGGCGCCCCCGTACGCTCTGCACGTCTGGGAAAGGTCCTTCTGGGCGAGCCTTACCCCCATTCTTTTCGGAGCGGGCTTGGCAGCGCCATCACGTCCCTTGTCCGGGCTATGCGGCGTCTTGCCTTTATCGGATGGTGGAGTTCCTCTCACCCTTGCCAGGTGGAACGGCGCTGGCAGCGGCAGCCCCTTGGCGGCGTCGGCCGCGTCGTCGGCGTTCTTAGCGTCATCAGCGGGATTCTCAGCAGCCTTCTTCTCAGCGCGGGACGCCTTGAGCGACTCCCCACTTCTTGCCAACGCGCCTGAAGAGCGTCTCAGCCTTATCCAGTAGACTTCTTGAGGGTTCTTGGCGGAGGTCACCACGTCGGCGACTTCCTTGGACAGGCGGGTGGCCCAGGCGGTCACGTCGGCGCTGAGCGAGGTTATCGCCCAGCCGCTGGCTGTGCCTAAGGGAGACGGCTGTGATGATCGCCTTCGACGTCGCCTTTGCCGATGATGTCGGCGATGGCGTCGCGGACCATGTCGTGCACCATGCGCACGATCACTGAGGCCACTGTCAGCCCGCCTGAGATCGCGCCGGCCAGCCTGGCCGGTCATGCGCAGGTGGGAGGCTGAGCCGGCCTGCAGAGACTTGAAGGTCGCCACCGCCAGGGACTCCTGGCCGGCCAGGCGGCTGGAGCACACCGCCTCCAGGTCGCCGGCGCACGAGCTCGCCTTGGCGCCGATGTTCGTCCACGTCGAGGCAGCCGCAGCCACCGCGAGCATATGTGAAGCGGTGGGGGTCGAGTCGGAAGGACTCGACCCCCACCGTTGGCTGGTTGATCAGTGGGGTGCTAGTTGGCCGGGCGGCTCGCGTGAGCCCTCTTTCAGTGCTCAGCCGGCTAGGACTGCGGGGATGGCCTCGTCGAGGTACCATCAGCCAGAACGCCCTGCGGGCGGGGACGTCGGTCTTGTGGATCTTGACGCCGTTCATGGCTCCGGTCTCGGCGCAGGCGCAGTCGTAGCTGGTCTCGACGGAGTCCGGCAGCAGCTGAGTGTCGTTCGTCTCGGGGCCGGAGACGTCGTCGTAGGGGTCACGCGAGCACGCCGAGACCACCATGAACACGGCACCATAGGGCCGCATACATAGCCCGATCTCCTTCCTTTGACCAGTCGCTGTCGTCGGTCCAGACGTCCTTGCGGAACTTCTTGGCCTGCTTGAGCGCCTTCCTCGTGTTGGTCTCCTGACCGTCCACAAGTCTCTGGGCCAGGTCCAGCATCTCCTGGACCCTCTGGTCGCCTGGGTAGTACTGCTCCCAGCAGTGCTGGACGCGGCGCACGCAAGCCATCTTCAGCTCAATCCGACGACGGTAGGAGGCCTCAGGATCATCAGGGTCGATCATGGCCCGCCACACCCGCTTACGAGTCCCCAACGACAGGATCGCCTTGGGGTTGTCCTCCTCATCGAGCAGCTCGACGCGAGCCGCCTCAACCTCAGCGCGCACCGCACCCAAGTCGATCATCTGGTTCCTCCTGTTGAGCACTAGTTATTGTTGAGCACTGGCTAGCCCGGTTGGCGGTCGCTGTGTGGTCACTGAGCCTCAAGGACTGCGGGGATGGCCTCATCCAGGTACCACAGCCAGAAGGCCCTGCGGGCATCGACGTCGGTGTCCTCCAGCGGCTGCCAGTTCAGTGCCCCGGCTGCGGCGCTGGCGCAGCAGTAGCTGGTCTCGAGGGAGTCCGGCAGCAGCTCGTCGTCGTCCTCGATGTCTCCCACCACGTCGAAGTCCAGGCTGCGGTCGAGGGCTGAGCCGACCAGACTGACGGCGCCGTTGGCCACGAACGCGGCAGGCTGGGTGACGGCGTCGAAGTCCTCGATCTCGTCGTAGACGTCGGCCAGGAACTCGTCACTGGTCATCTCGGCGTCGTCGGGGTCCTGGCTGGCGTCGATGAGGCCCTGGGTCAGGTTCAGCATCTCCTGGACCCTGTCGTCGCCGGGGAAGGCGCGCTCCCACAGGGGCAGGACGCGGCGCAGGCAGGCCATCTTCAGCTCCGTGCGGCACCGGTAGGAGCGTTCAGCGTCCTGGGGGTCGAGCATCGCCCGCCAGATCCGTGTGCGAGCCTGGCAGGCTCAGGATCCCTTTGACATTGCCCGCATCGACCAAAGTCTCACCACGAGCCGCCTCAACCTCAGCGCGCACAGCATCCATATCAATTATCCAACAACAACCTCTCTATCGTTCTGTCGCTGGTTAGGGGTGTGCCAGAACATCACTTCCCGCACTCAGCGACCTGTCAGCCTTCTAGGCCCTTCGGGTCCACAACCTGGGGTGCGTGGTGTTTCTCGGACTGGGGGAGTTTTTTTCTTCCCGTGAGTCGATAGGATGGATACCATGCCAGCAGCGAAATACTCAGAGGAGTTCAAGGCGCAGGTTGTGCGTGAAGTCATCGAGAAGGAACGCACGATAGCGTCAGTGGCCGACTCATATGACCTTGTTGCTCAAACAGTAGGTAACTGGGTCGCAAGATACAAGAAGGAACACGCCACAGACCAGGATCGTAAGAAGGCTTCCGAGTCAGCCGAGATCGCAAAGTTAAAGGCAGAGGTTCGTGAGCCTGCGTGGGGAGAACGAGTTCCTGAAAAAGGGCAACTGCCTTCTTCGCCAAGGAACGACTCGTGACTGATCGCTACTGGTCTCATTAACCGCGAAGAAGGCTATTATCCCATCTCCTCAATGTGTCGATGGTCCAGGGTATCAAAATCAGGGTACTACTCTTGGCGCGACCGGCCCCAGTCGCAGACGGCAATTCGGAGGGAGGAGCCTGGCCATTATTATTAAGGACGTTTTTTTGAGGACTCTGATGGCACCTACGGGTACCGGCGCATCCAGGTGGTCCTGGAGCGGCTCGGTGTGCGGGCCGATGGGTCCACGATCCGCGCCATCATGCGTGACCTGGGGCTGCAGGCTGCACAGCCGCGGGCAAAGGTCCGAACCACGGTGCCGGCCCAGGACCTGGATGAGCGGCCGGACCTGCTCAGGCGGGACTTCACCGCAGATGAGCCCGGCAGCAGTTTCGTGCGGGGACATTCCCCCGCAAGCGGGTGGTGCCCCTCCCTACGTCAGGACGTGGACCGGATTCGTCTACCTGGCGACCGTTCTGGACTGCTGCACGAAAAAAAGGTGGTGGGTTATGCGATGGCCGACCACATGCACACGTCCCTGGTGTGCCAGGCCATTGATATGGCGGTCAGGAGATGCCCGATTGACAGGGGTGTGACGATCTTTCATTCGGACCGAGGTAGTCAGTACACGTCTCAAAGATTCCTGGACCGCCTCAACTCCTATGGTATTCGTCCCTCGGTGGGGCGTACGGGGGTGTGTTGGGACAATGCGTGGGCTTCAGTCATTCAATGCCACGCTCAAGAATGAGAGAGTCCACCGGATGGTGTATCCCACGAAGGATAAGGCGGTCAAGGATATTGCCTCGTGGATCGAGCTGACATACAATCATGTCCGCCTTCACTCAGCCCTAGGGTATCGCACTCCCAACGAGGTCGAACGCGATTTCCTGGACCTGAAGAAGGCAGCCTGAAGCAAGAAAACAAGTACCGTCCGAAAAACACCCAGCAGTCCAACCTACCATCCAGTAGAGACATAGGGGGTGGATGAGGAGCAGTGTCGCTAATTCCTCGTTCAAGGTTTGCGGAGGGGTGTTCAGGGTGTTTCGGGACGTAGGAGTGACTGCGGTGACCCTCACTCTGATCGGCGACCTTGCGGGGGTCACGCCGGAGCCGAATAGTGTGTCCGTCAGAGTTCTCCTCCCTCTGCGAAGTAGTTCTCTTCGGCTTCGGTGAGATTGGTGAGGGCTGGCGATTCTATTGCAATAGAAATAGATCGATGAGTGGCCCCGATGTCGATGCTTGCGCGTGATGGTAGGTGCCACAAAACACCGTCTACGTCACTGCTGGATCTGGCTTCGCCTGTGCCGTATCTCATAGTGAGGGATTCGACGTAACTTGAATGAGGTTTTCTCACCAGATGCCTTTGTGGAGGGTGAGGATGACCAGGGCTGCGGCGGCGATCGTGGTGATGGCTCTGGGATCGAGGGTGACGTGCTTGAGGGCCTTGAAGTGCTTGATCAGGGCGTTGGCCCTCCGGCGGGAGCCCTCATTGAGCCTGATCAGCTCGTTGCGCCATCTGGTGTCGGGGTCGGGGTGCGGGTTCTGGCGGGGACTTTGATGCCGATGCCCGCTGCGGTGTAGCCCTTGTCCGCCAGCGTGGGCAGCCCCAGCGAAGCCGCCCGGTACAGCGCCGGCAGGGCGTGGGTGCGCGCGGCGGTGATGTCGTGGGTCGAGCCGGGCTCCACCGGAGCGGTCCACACCGGAAAACCAGTGTGATCGGTCAGGACCTGCACGTTGCCGCCAAAGGCCCTGTGCCTACCGGAGTACCACAAGTGGTTGCTGGCCTGGGTGCGAGCGGCGACCCGGTCAGTGCGGACCAGGGTCCCGTCCAGGCAGACGAACGGCTTCGCCGTCCCGGCGGAGCCTGTCCAGGACGTCGGTGATCTCGGGGGATCGTTGGGCGACCACCTCAAGGCCTCGTGCAGGTAGCGGTAGCCGGTGGCCTGCGAGACCCCGGCGTCGCGGGCCAGGGTCCGCACATCGGTGCCCTCCTTGAGCCACCGCAGCACCAGGACGGCCTGACCCCAGGTCGTGCAGGCCCGCTGATGCGGGCGGATGTCGTAGGCGCGACGGTGAGCGGTCAACCAGCCGCTGATGGTGCGCACAGTGGCGATGGGGACGTCGAGAGTGGCACGATAGGACAGCACGCGGAGCCTTTCTTGCGGGCAGGTTTTCTTGGTCGAAAACAACTCTGCCGCACGGCTCCGCGTGCCCCCGCTCCGACACACCCCACCCCGGCCCGACCTACCCTTCCCCGCCATCACAACACTCACGGCACAAGCACCATCACCCCCGATGAGAAAAACCTCAATATATCGAGCGCATTTCTGACTGAGTGTTAGGATCTGCATTTTTAGGAAACTGAGAAGTTAATTTGAACCGGATTCCCGATATGTAAATTCTGTTCTCTCGGTCAATGCTTATTGTCCCGTCTTCCTCGCCGTTGCTGACGGGGGTAACGAAAAATCTACCGTCATCGGGAGCGGGGGTCCAGCCGAACTGGTCGCGCAGTGAGAACGCCTCGTCAACAGTCATAGGCCACCGATGCTCGGCGATTGACCGAATGATGCTCATCGCCTGGTCAACCGGGTAGGACCGAAAACCTGAGGGGTCGGCGCTCATTTCGTCACCTGTATGATAAGTCATGACGTCCTCACTTCTGAGGTTGCTATGCGTACTGATGAAGCCTTGACGATGCGGAGTCGTTTCGGAGTCGAAGTGGTGTGTGGCGAGCCGTTCGTGCCGTGACTTACAGGTCGTCGCGGCGGGCCTCTCCGAGGACGGGCGGGCTGCCGGGACGGCCGATGACAGCATGAGGCACGCCGTCAGGCTTAGGGCCGTCCTTCCTTCGGATGGACTCCGTCTCCCTGTTTACTGAGTTCCATCATGGACAGGTAGTAGTCCAGGAAGTCGTCATAGCGTTCAATCACTTCGCCGCGCACCCAGGAGACGGTACCCGCTGCTGGGGTGCCGGGCTTTCCCATGAGAGCGACGTCAGTCTGGACCAAAGAGGCGGCTACGGGGAAGTGGTCGGCGGCGATGACGCCTCCGGCGGCCATGGCCTCAACGCACTCCTCCAGCTCCAACTGGGTCTGGCCGGCCTCGTGCAGCTCGCCGCCCAGCAGGTCGGAGGTGGAGAAGATTGTCATGTCCAGGTAGAAGTAGGGCCAGCCGTTGGAGGCCAGGAGGAATCCGCGGTAGGACTCCGGTAGACGGAAGCCCAATCGGGTCTCGGTGTGGGCCACGGTCTCCTCCGTGGCGTGCACGTGCGGCAGGGCGTAGTCCCACAAACCGGTCCAGTCGGCCTCCGTTCGCGCCTGGATGATCATCCACCCCCAGCCGATGTAGTCCGGCCACGTAAGCTCCTGCGCGCCCCAGTGAATGAGCAGTAGTAGTGATCTTGTTTAAGGCGTTTACTAAACAGGTTGGGTTTCAGGCCGAGTGTAAGCAGTTGATCCGCTGGCTTGGGGTAGGAGCGGAAGGCCTTGTGGTGCTGGGGGTCAAGTCGGTTGTCTCGACTTGACCCCAGCACCACAAGGCTGACGGGGGCTACTCCCCGGCTTCAGCGGCTATCCGTGCCCCTGCGGGGTGGTGTGCGGCCGGTTAGGAGAAGGCGGTACTCAGGCTGAATCCGAGTGGAGAGAATTGCCTATGGTCGGTTCTAGAGGTCGTCGCGGCGTGCCTCTTCGAGGACGGGCGGGCTGCCGGGACGGCCGATGACAGCGTGAGGCACACCGTCGGGCTTAGGACCGAAGTCCTTTTTGAGGTCGGCGGTGTCGAGCTTGTTGAGCTCCATCATGGACAGGTAGTAGTCCAGGAAGTCGTCATAGCGCTCAATCACCTCTCCATTGCGCACCCAGGAGACGGTCCCCTCCGCCGGGGTGCCGGGCTTTCCCATGAGGGCAACGTCAGTCTGGACCAAAGAGGCGGCCACGGGGAAGTGGTCAGCGGCGATGACACCGTCAGCGGCCATGGCCTCGACACACTCCTCCGACTCCAGCTGGGTCTGGCTGGCCTTATGCAGCTCGCCGCTCAGCAAGTCGGAGGTGGAGAGGATCGACATGTTCTGGAAAAAGCAGGGCCAGCCGTTGGAGGCCAGGAGGAAGTCACGGTAGGACTCCGGCAGACGGAAGCCCAGCTGGGCCTCGGTGCTGGCCACGGTCTCCTCCGTAGCGTGAAGGTGCGGTATGGCGTAGTCCCACAGACCCTTCCAGTCGGCCTCCATCCGCGCCTGGTTAATCATCGCGCCCCAGCCGATGTAGTCCGGCCACGTAAACTCCAACTCCTGCGCGCCCTGACTTGGTCGGCTTTCCTCGCTGGGCGCGCCAGCAGCGGTGTCATTCATGGCCTTCGGTCTCCTTTCCCGATGAGGGGCGCCGCCGGTTTCGACCCTACTGGACAATGGTCATCCTGTTCCCCAGGATCGAAACTCACCACGGACGACGTCGTTCGCGACGTAAGGAACAGCGAGACATCAATCCACCGTCAAGAGTTGGTCGAGGCAACGGGCGGTGCTGCTCCAGCGAGTGCGGAACGGTGGGGGCCGAGTCAGGAGGGCTCGGCCCCCACCGTTGGTGGGGTGGTTGGTGAGGTGCCTGCTGGATGGGCGGCTCGCGTGAGCCTCCTTCAGCACTCAACTGGCCAGTGGACTGCTGGGGTGGCCTCGGCGAGGTGCCGCGGCCTCGGTGGGGTGCTGCGGCCGCAGTGGCTGGGTGGGGGCTGGTTCAGGCTGTTGATGCGCATCCAGTCGGGGGTGGCGTCCGGGGTGCGGGGAAGGCCTGAAGGCTCCTGGGCGATGTCCTGGGCCGTGTAGGGGCGGGTCCAGGTCGGGCTCGCGGTCGTAGTCGAAGTCGGAGACGAGCTTTTGCAGCCCCTGTGAGCCTGCTCATGGACAGTCTGGCCCAGGTCCACGCCCCGCCGCCGGGGCGCCCCATCGCGGTGCGCAGGTTCAGTCCCAGGCCGACCAGGCTCCATCGGCAGGGGCGTTGTTCATCCACTGGCCCTGGTGCAGCACCTGGCTGCTCACTGCGGCGCGGGGGCCGACGGCCTCGTACTCGGCGACGACCTCATCGGCGCCGGTGGAACGCATCCACCCACCCCACTGGTCGGCGATCGCCTGCGCGGCCTGCATCTGGGCCTCAAAAAGACCATTCCGCCATCACTGCTCTCCATTCATCATCCAATACGCCCCGCTCGAGAAGTAACACGGGGACACAACTAACAACACTAACAACAGGTCGCCCGGCACCAGCTCGGCCAGGGACCACTCACGCTACCGGCCCACCCCGGCCACCACCACCCCAGCCGGCCGACTGGCGCAGCCACGCACCAAAGCAAGCCAGCGGCATCAGACCCCCGAGGAAACTGCAGCAGGACAGGCAGGGGCACCGGGGTGCTGGGCGAAACCCCGGCGGCTCCGGTGCCCCCACCAGGCCCGCTACTGGCCGCCCTGGCCGCTGCTCGCCTCGGTCCCCTGCTCGGCGTCCTGGGTGGCTTGGGCGGCTTCGGCTTTCTTGCGTTGCCGGCGGGCTCGGTCGCGTTCGCGACGTCGTGCTCGGGCCTCCTCCTTCTTGTGGAAGGCGGCTGCCTTGGTCGCCATCCACTCCGGGATGAACTCAGGATCCCGCGGGTGCAGCCTCAGCTCCACCGCCGCGTCCTGCTCCGACATGAGCTCTCCGTTAATGACTGGCTCACGCATCCAGTCCGACTCCTGGTGGAGCACACCGTCGGAGGCCTCCATCCACAGGTGCGAGTACGTCCACGCACCCCGATGAGGATCCACCTGAGCCGGACGAAGGTCATCCATGGTGAAGTCCAGCTTTGCGGGAAACAGGACGCCCTTGCGCTGGCCGTCGATCGTCAGCCAGTTGGTGATGAACCCGGTGCGGTGGATGGCGTGGTAGTCGATGTCGATGCGGGTCCCGCCGCTGTCACGCAGCCAGTCCCGCAGCATGCCCTCGAACCGCTCGAAGGCCTCCTGGGCACTCAGGTCCTCAGCACTCACAGAAACTACCTCCTAGTGATGGTTCACGAACGGCAAACTTTGACGAACGCCTTCGGCGTCCGTCCACGTCGCCTTGAAATCGGTGGGTACTTGTTCGGTCTTGGTCAGCTCCGGCCCGACCGGGTCCCGGTAGTTGAAGTCTACGGCGAAGCCCTTGTAGTTGCCCGGAGTATCGGCGATCTGTTGCTCCAGCCTTCAGGTAGGGACTTGAAGTCGCTGTCGGGGAAGTTCTGGTTGACCTCCTTGAGCATCGCCACCACGTTGATCTTCTCAGGCGGGCCGTGGAACTGGGTACCGGCCCCGTGCCCACCGTTGTGCTCACCGGGCAGGGTCGTCTCCCAGAGCCTTCACCTTGCTCTGGGTGTGCGCCGAGCGCACCCCCTTCTCCCCGTTAGCTTTATCCAGGGGCTCCATGTGACCGTCGACGGCGTAGTAAAACTGTGGCCCCGCACTGGGTGGGTGCGGGGCCAGTAGTGGTGGCTGGTGGTTAGACGTCGATTCTGCGTAGTAGCTCGGTTGGTTGTAGGGCGCCTTCTTCGATGTAGGCCCGGAAGACGGGGACGGCTTGCTCGCCGGTGAAGACCTCTTCGGGGTGAACTTGGATGGTGAAAGGCTCGGGGTTGCCGTTGTCCCAGGACACCGTGGTCCACGCATCGGGGTCGGCGACAGGCTCACGAGCCACTGCGTAGTGGGTGTACGAGTCGCTTCCGTCGGAGACTCGCACCTCAACAGTCATCGCTTCATGAACACCTGCTACCTGCATGTAGCTGTTGAGGGAAGGGTCGTTCTTGGGAACATCCTCCGGCCACATCACCCCCTCCGGAAGTGCGCACACGCCGAACGAAAAGAAACCACCAAGTCGCAGGAACTTCGGAGACTCCAGCTGGTCTTTTATCTCGTTGAAAATTATGTTCGGCGTCTGTGGGGTGAGGAAACTATTCCGTAAACCGAACTTTGGGTTGACGGTCCATGTTGTAAAACGTCGTTCCATTTCATCCTCCTCAAGGCTACTCATAAGTGTACACCACTCTCACGACTTCTATCTCCTCGCCCGTGTCGAGACGAACTCGCGCTGGGTTGTCAGAGGAAACAGCCCGATCGAATTCTCTTTGATTTGCCTTAAGGGAGGCTGAGCCGTGCTTGTTCTCAATCCCAGTCCAGGTGCCATCTGCTTCCTGGGCCAGTCCGTCATAATACCGCCCATGTTCGACCCCGTCTACGTGAGCTTTACGCTGCTCCTCAATCATTCGCTGAAGAGGTTTTCCGGCCTCTTCTCGCTGTTGAGAATAAACTTCTCTTCCTTGGCGTTCGTAGTCAGCGTAGGTGTGTGCACCGCCATTGTTTTCAGTGAAGCGACCTCTTGCATCCCTGCGATCGCCACGGTCGGCGCGGTCGTTCTTCGGATCAGCCTTCGTATTTGTGGCGTTGGCTGTGTCGGTGGCCTTGTCGGTCGTATGACTGGCACGCTTTGCGCTGGTTGCTGCACCTGCGCTGGTTGCCGCGCCTGCGGTGGCGGCTGCTCCCTGTGGTGGTAGGTGGATTGTCGCGGCGGGTGGTGGGTGTGCTTCGGTCCTTGTTGAGGTGAACGAGCAGTAGTAGTGATCTTGTTTAAGGGGGCTTATTCATAGCATCCGCCAAAGTTGCTCTGACCTGTGCAAATGCTGGAGTTAGCTAGCCCTGTGAATATGCCTCAAGGCGATCACTAAACAGGTTGGGTTTCAGGCCGAGTGTAAGCAGTTGATCCGCTGGCTTGGGGTAGGAGCGGAAAGGCCTTGTGGTGCTGGGGTCAAGTCGGTTGTCTCGACTTGACCCCAGCACCACAAGGCCGACGAGGCCTACTCCCCGGCTTTCAGCGGCCATCCGTGCTCCTGCGGGGGTGATGTGCGGCCGGGTAGGAGAAGGCGATACCTCAGGCTGAAACTGCGTGGGAAGAGGTGCTGATGCGACGATCTACAGGCCGTCGCCGGGAGAATTTCCTGATATGGGTCTCGCTTTGGAGTAGTCGATGACGGCGTGGGGGACGCTGTCGGGTTTTGGTCCGAGGCGTTGTTGAATATCGGCGGTGTCGAGCTTTGTTGAGTTCCATCATGGACAGGTAGTAGTCCAGGAAGTCGTCATAGCGTTCAATCACTTCGCCGCATACCCAGGAGACGGTCCCCTCTGCTGGGGTGCCGGGCTTTCCCATGAGGGCGACGTCGATCTGCTCTCGAGCAGCAACCACGGGGAAGTGGTCGGTGGCGATGACGCCTCCGGCGGCCATGGCCTCGACACACTCCTCCAGCTCCAGCTGGGTCTGGCCGGCCTTGTGCAGGTCGCCGCCCAGCAGGTCGGAGGTGGAGAAGATCGTCATGTTCTGGTAGAAGTAGGGCCAGCCGTTGGAGGCCAGGAGGAAGCCTCGGTAGGACTCCGGTAGGCGGAAGCCCAGCTGGGCCTCGGTGTTGGCCACGGTCTCCTCGGTGGCGTGCACGTGTGGTAGCGCGTAGTTCCATATGCCTTTCCAGTCGGCCTCCATCCGCTGCTGGACGATCATCCACCCCCAGCCGATGTAGTCCGGCCACGTAAACTCCCGCCTCCCCTGACTAGGTTCACCGGCGGCGCCAGTAGCCTGATCATTCATGTCTCATTCCCTTTCCCCACGAAGGAACTCCGTCGGTTTGTATCCTACAGGATAGCGATTGTTCTGTCCTCCAAGACTGGAGTTCAGCCTGCGTGACATCGGCTGCCACTCGTACGGCTCCGCCTTGCCCATCCACGTGCTGTCCGGAACGTGACCGGCAACAATGTCAGGAGATGGGTATTTTTCCGGGTGTGCAGCTCTCTCAAATTGAGCTGCTTGAGAAGCCTCGCTCCGGAGAGCGGTGCCCGCTGTGGGGACTCTCCCGGTTTTTGACAGCGCGCCGGCTTCAAGTGCTCGGTTACAGCCGGCAACGTAATCGTCAAGCTCTTTAAGCTCAGCCGCTGTCGCGTTCTTAGGGGGATAGAAGATGACCGGGCCGCTCATTGGGTCGCTTCCGTCGCCGCCCTTTTCGTCGCCGCCGCCCTTGGGTGGGGTGCCTCGCCGCCGCCGGTGTGGGGTGCGTGGTGTTTTCTCGGACTGGGGGAGTTTTTCTTCCCGTGAGTCGATAGGATGGATACCATGCCAGCAGCGAAATACTCAGAAGAGTTCAAGGCGCAGGTTGTGCGTGAGGTCATCGAGAAGGAACGCACGATAGCGTCAGTGGCCGACTCATATGACCTTGTTGCTCAAACAGTAGGTAACTGGGTCGCAAGATACAAGAAGGAACACGCCACAGACCAGGACCGCAAGAAAGCTTCCGAGTCAGCCGAGATCGCAAAGTTAAAGGCAGAGGTTCGTGAGCTGCGTCAGGAGAACGAGTTCCTGAAAAAAGCAGCTGCCTTCTTCGCCAAGGAACGACCGTGACCGATCGCTACGAGCTCATTAACCGCGAAGAAGGCCATTATCCCATCTCCTCAATGTGTCGATGGTCCAGGGTATCAAAATCAGGGTACTACTCTTGGCGTGACCGGCCCCAGTCGCAGACGGCAATTCGGAGGGAGGAGCTGGCCATTATTATTAAGGACGTTTTTGAGGACTCTGATGGCACCTACGGGTACCGGCGCATCCAGGTGGTCCTGGAGCGGCGCGGTGTGCGGGCCGACGGGTCCACGATCCGCACCATCATGCGTGACCTGGGGCTACAGGCCGCACAGCCGCGGGCAAAAGTCCGAACCACGGTGCCGGCCCAGGACCTGGATGAGCGGCCGGACCTGCTCAGGCGGGACTTCACCGCAGATGAGCCCGGCAAGAAGGCGTGCGGGGACATCACCTACGTCAGGACGTGGACCGGATTCGTCTACCTGGCGACCGTTCTGGACTGCTGCACGAAAAAGGTGGTGGGTTATGCGATGGCCGACCACATGCACACGTCCCTGGTGTGCCAGGCCATTGATATGGCGGTGCGCAGGTGCCCGGTCGAGGATGGTGTGACGGTCTTTCACTCGGACCGAGGTAGTCAGTACACGTCTCAGAGGTTCTTGGATCACCTCAAGGGTTATGGGATTCGTCCCTCGGTAGGGCGTACGGGGGTGTGCTGGGACAATGCCTAGGCGGAGTCATTCAATGCCACGCTCAAGAATGAGAGAGTCCACCGGATGGTGTATCCCACGAAGGACAAGGCGATCAAGGATATTGCCTCGTGGATCGAGCTGACATACAATCATGTCCGCCTTCACTCAGCCCTAGGGTATCGCACTCCCAACGAGGTCGAACGCGATTTCCTGGACCTGAAGAAGGCAGCCTGAAACACAAACAAGCACTGTCCGAAAAACACCCAGCAGTCCAAGCCGCCTCGCTATTGCGCTGCGCCTGAGCGACCTGCTCAGCAATCCGAGACAAACGCTCCTCAACCAACCGATCAGACACGACCCACACCCTAACCACAAACCAGACACCAGCACCCCCACCAGACTGTCAGGTTAATAACAAGGAGATAACTCCCCACCCTCCTCGACACCACAAGCAGAGATCTGCTATGAACCGGTGATAATGAAGTGTTTTAGGCACTATAGGGGCAGTGGTGACAAGAGCCGTGTCAGCCCCTCCAGCGAACAAGCACGGGTAGCCACTCTCAGGCCTGTTTCCGGCCTCGAATCCTGCTGGCCACCAAGCCCAGGGACAACACCACCAACCCCGCCACTCCAATACCCCCCCCGCAAGCCGCGCCCGACGCGGCGAGCGTGCGCGCGTAGCTGCCCAGGCGCATCACCCGGGCATCCAGGAGGATCGCGACGACGAGCATCACCAGGAGCAGCCAGCCCCGGCCCTGACCAGAACCAGCCATGCTGCTCGTGGTCCCGACTATGGGCCAGGGAGCCTCACCCTTGGTAGCGCCCCAAGCCTTAATGACAGGCTCGTCCGAGGTCCAGCTGATGTTGAAGGATCTGGAGTTTGTCGCTATGTGGTCGACGATCGCCACCCACAGCACGCCCAGGGGCAGACCCAGGGCCATGCAGCGCAGGGCGACCCCGAAAGCGGGGTGATGGTGCCTCGCGCGCCACCACAGGTGCCGCGCCAAGCCGATGCTCACGGCCACCAGGCCGGTGACAATGGCGTGCCCCGCATAGGTCACTGGGCCGGGGAACGCGTCGGAGAACGGCCAGAGGCTGAAGGTATGAGCGTGTATACACTCGATGATTCCTTCTGGGGCCTCTGGACATACCGCCTTGGACAGCCTGCAACCCCGGGGTGTTTCCGAGGACGTACGTCAGGCGCCGGGCGACCTCCTCGACCGCCATGAAATCCGCCCCGCAGGCGACCCCCAGGACGAGCCAGTCCTGAATGAGCAGCCGGCGCACCCGCCCCGGGGCGATGACCGCCACCAGACAGACGGGGGCGAGCAGCCAGGCTCCTCGACGACGCCGGCGATCACGACCTGCGAGGCCGTTTGGCTCACTGGAACTCTCGCCGCGGCAGCGACCTGGAAGGAGAGCCACCCAACGGCCCCTGGCCCACGGCATGGACAGGGCGAAGAAGCCCGAGGTCATGCCCCAGGAGACGGTCTTGCCCCGCGCCAGCCAGAAGCAGACCGCCACGATCCAGAAGCAGCCGATCCAGGCTCCCAGCACTGTCCGGGCCACTGGCGATACGGCCAGCGTCGCCGCCACGATCAGCAGGCTCACCCAGGTCAGCACCATCCGGACCCGTATCAGGATGCGGAAGGCCCGGAACTGCAGAAGGAAGCCGCCCAGGCGTTCCCACCACTCGGGCGCACCGGCGCCCCGTCCAGGTTCAACGAGGACGCGGCCGGACGGTTAGCGGAAGAAGGCGCTGAAGCAGCCGGAGGCGCCTGGGCCGCGGCGACCGGCGTGGCAACCGGAGTGGGCCTCGCGGGCCCTGTCCTCGCCGTCGGCCGGGACTCCTCCCGACGGCGCCACCCTGACCCTAGCCGGGCGCTGTCGTCGGCCCGGATGGGTGGCCCGTATAGGTGCCGCCGGAGCTCGGCATGATCCCGTACGACGCATCCGTCGCATGGCCATGGCCACCAGGACCCTGCTCCCCAGGCGCTGGGGCGGCAGACCGGCCGGCCTCCTCGGCGGGGACGCTCCCGCTGGGCGGCACCGACTCTGTGTGTCGTCCCTGTCGTGGCCACTCCGAGCCTGCATGCTGTCCCCGGGGCCATCGCTCCTGCTCTGGCCCCTGGCCGCGCGAGCCCGGCACGTATCCCTGGCCGTTATCGTTCAACGCCGACCCCTCTCTCACGCGCCGGTCAGTGGTGTGACCAGTTTGTTACCAACCGGTTGGAAGAGGTGCGGTTTTCCCGCAATCCTGTTTCCTTCGCCGTCGTCAGAGGTAGCGCCCACCACAGGGGAATCGTTGACGCCCCTAGGGCTACCCTTCTCAGACGGGGCGTTCGTCGCCTGGGCGGCACCGTCCGGCACCACCCCTGACACTCGTCAACCCGCCCCACGTCTTCACCACTTCAGGACATGACTCGCACGACCTCACTGCGCCGCCCCGGTGGTGGCCTCTTCGCCTCCTTGAGATTCCACAACTACCGGATCTGGTTCCTGTCCGCCCTCGTGGCCAACACCGGAACCTGGATGCAGCGCGTGGCTCAGGACTGGCTGGTGCTGCGCGTCCTCACCGACGACTCCGCCTCCGCCACCGGTCTGACCACGGCTCTGCAGTTCCTCCCCATGCTGCTGCTGTCCGCGCATGCCGGCCTCGTCGCCGACCGGGTCGACCAGCGCAAGTTCCTCATCCTCACCCAGAGCGCCATGGGGCTGGTCTCCGCCGTCCTCGCCGTCGACGTCCTGGCCGGCACCGCCCGCCTGTGGCACGTCTACCTGGCCGCCTTCCTCACGGGTGTCGCCGCCGCCTACGACGCCCCCGCCCGCCAGACCTTCGTGGCCCGGATGGTGCCCGCCGAGCACCTGTCCAACGCGGTGGGCCTCAACTCCGCCTCCTTCAACGCCGCCCGCCTTCTGGGGCCGGCCCTCGCCGGCGTCGTCATCACCTGGGTCGGCGCGGGCTGGGTCTTCGCCGTCAACGCCGCCACCTTCGTCTTCCCGGCCGCGGCGCTGGCCGCCATGCGCGTGCGCGAGCTCGTGGACATGCCCCGCGCCCGCCGCGGCGCCGGCCAGGCTCCGCGAGGGCCTGGCCTACCTGCGCGGCCGTACGGACCTCGTCGTCATCATCGCGGTGGTCGCCGTCGTCTCCATGCTCACCCTCAACTTCCAGGTCACCATGGCCGCGATGGTGCGCACCGTCTTCCACCTGGAGTCCGACGCCTACGGCACCGTCTCCTCAGTCTTCGCCGTCGGCTCCCTCTCCGGGGCCCTGTGGGCGGCCAGGCGCCGCAACCCCCGCCCCCGAACCGTCGTGGTGGCGGCCCTCGCCCTGGGAGTGTTCACCCTCCTGCTGGCCGTCATGCCCACCTACCCGACCTTCATGGTCATGACCATCCCGGTGGGCCTGTGCGTGCTCACCCTCCTGACCAGCGCCAATCAGACCGTTCAGATGACCACCGAGCCGTCCATGCGTGGGCGGGTCCTCAGCATCTATATGATGTTCTTCCTGGGGTCGACGCCGGTCGGCGCCCCGCTCATCGGCTGGGTGGCCGACGCCTGGGGGCCGCGTATCGCGATCGCGGTCGGCGGCCTGAGCGCTGTCCTCACTGCGCTGGTGGCCGCCGCCTGGGCTACAGGCACTGGAACCCTGTCCCCTGCACTACTCCTCCACCCGCCCCTACCTCAGGGCTGCGCCGAAGCCGTCGCAGACCCAGCAACCGGAGACCCGTGGCGACGACTGACGCTGACTGACGCTGACTGATGTCGACTAGCACCGACCGACGTCGGCTCATGTCACTCAACTACCGCTTGACCGGGCCGCACATGCCGCCGAACGAGTAATACGTACGCTACCCGTAGCGCATCTCCGAGACACTGGGGAGGGCTCCCCAGCCGAGGATCGGCGCGCTTTCAGGTGGTGCTGGCCCACATCATAGGATGCCGCCTATCCTGTCAAGGAACGCGGTTCGGTGAGCGAGCCCTTCCGAAGGCATCGAATGGCCGCGGTAACCCACCTCAAGCAGGAGCCCACCCCCATGACCGAGCTGATCGACACCACCGAGATGTACCTCAAGACCGTCTATGAGGCTGAGGAGGACGGCGTTCCGCCGCTGCGCGCCCGCATCGTCGAGCGTCTCGACCACTCGGGCCCCACGGTCTCCCAGACGGTGGCGCGCATGGAGCGTGACGGCCTCATCAAGGTCGCCGATGACCGCTCCCTCGAGACCACTGATGAGGGGCGCAGACGCGCCACCGACGTGATCCGCAAGCACCGGCTCGCTGAAAGGCTGCTGCTGGACGTCATCGGCATCGAGCGCCGATTCGTCCACGAGGAGGCCTGCCGCTGGGAGCACGTCATGAGCGAGCAGGTCGAGGAGCGCCTCGCCGTCATCCTCGACGACGTCTCCACCGACCCCTTCGGCAACCCTGTCCCGCCGCGGACCGCGGAGCACCTGAGACCCTCTGCCGATGAGGTCAGCGCGGACAGACTTCGCCGGCCGTGAGACCGTCACGGCTGTCATCAGCCGCATCGGGGAGCCGATCCAGGCCGATGCGGAGATCATCGCCGGCCTCGAGGACGCGGAGATCGTCGCCGGAGCCGAGGTGGAGCGCGTGTCAGCGCCGGCGGGTGCGGCTCGTCGGGTCCTCCGGTGACCCCGTCGTCCTGGGCGACGACGTCGCCCGACACCTCTTCGTCCGGCGCTGAGCGACGGCGCTCAGCCTCCCTGCCAGAACTCTCAAGAAAACCTGAAAATACTCTGTGCAGGCAGGGGGATTGGGGTGGTGATCCTCGTCTCAGAATGTGAGACGTGAGGTGCTGTCTCGCAGTCCGGGCGACGGTCGTGCAGTCGTCCTCCCTGAGGTGTCTCACAGGTGTCGAGACGGAGGGCCTGTGTTGGGACCCTGTCGAGGTGTGTGTGATTTTTCCGCAGAATGCTGAGCATTTTCGGTTTCAGTTGCGGGGGCTCAGATGGACCGACGTCCCTGGAGCAATATGGAGAAAAAGCGAGAAGCGCTCCAAAGTGCTTCGGCTCACAACAGTGTGCGACACCTGGCCGTGACGAAGTGAGGGTCTGTCATGTAGCGTTCAGGTCGTTGCCGCAGACAACCGTCTCGGTGACGTCTCGGATCGGGGCTTAGTCCTGCCACTCGATCTGAGGCACGTGGAACCAACAACTCAAGTGGCAGGAACGGGGGAACCAACTACCGGCCGCTGAGGCGAACAGCCGAGGCGGCCTTGAGTGAAGCCCGCGTCTGCGGGCCGGACGTCTCCAGTCCGAACCCGACAGCTCACCTCGTCGGCTCAACAGGAGAAAGCATTCATGTCCTCACGCACCACCGCACGTCACCGCAAAGCCACCCGCGCCCTTACCCCACTGGATGACTTTGCTCCCACCGCGCGCCGCGGTCTGGCTGTTGCCGCTTCGTCCGGCCTCGCCCTGACCATGATCGCTTCGGGAGCCAACGCCGCCGGTCACAGCGAGGTCACCTCCTCCGGCACCATCGAGGCTTCCGGTGTGACCCCCGGGTGGGCATCCTCGCCGCCAATGCCCGCGAGGCCCTGGCCGCCCGCCAGCAGATCACCATCTCCCAGGCCAGCCTGGGTCACCGAGGCCGCCCCGCAGGTGGAGGCCGTCGCCCCCGCCGCTCCTGCCGCCCCGGAGACGCCCGCCGCTCCCGAGGCCCCTGCTGAGCAGGCCGCTCCGGCCGAGCAGCAGGCCCCCGAGGCTGCCGCCCCGGCCGCTGCCGACCAGGGTGCTGACACCGCTGCCGCCGACGCGCAGGCCGCTCAGACCACCCAGGCCTCCGCGCCCGCCAGCACCTCCAACTCCTCTGTCGTGGCCATCGCCATGCAGTACGTGGGTTCCCCCTACGTGTGGGGCGCCTCCGGCCCGAGCGCCTTCGACTGCTCCGGCTTCACCTCCCTACGTGTACGCCCAGGTCGGCATCAACCTGCCCCGCACCTCCGGCGAGCAGGCCGTGGCCGGCACCCAGGTGTCCGCCGCTGAGGCCCAGCCCGGCGACCTCGTCACCTGGCCCGGTCACGTCGGCATCTACGCCGGTGACGGCAAGGTCATCGACGCCGGTGACGAGTCCACCGGTGTGGTCTACCGTGACATCTGGGGCTCCCCTGAGCCTTCGTCCGCGTCGGCTGATCCCAGACGCTGAAGTCCTGACCGTGAGGGGTGGGCGCCATGAGGCGCCCACCCCTCACGGCGTGTCAGGAGGAGGGGTGGAGTTGGTCGTCGGGGCGTGTCATGGGAGCAAAACGAGGACAACCTCGTCATGTGGTGGTCCCCACACCCCTTTTTCGGGGCAGAATGTTCCTTGGGTCGTAGACCGTGATCTCGAGAAAGGGCAGATCCCATGACTGATGACAACGTCGTCCTCGTCGGAGTCGATGGTTCACCCGAGTCCCTGGCGGCAGTGGACTGGGCTGTGGCGCGCGCTGAGTGCCAGGGCTGGCGCGTCCACATCCTGTGCGCCTACTCCCTGCCCTCCTTCACCACCGCCTCCCTTGACGGCGGCTACGCGGCGCTTGACGACTCGGCCATCAGGTCCGGGGCCCAGGCCGTCATCGACGAGGCCGTTGAGCGCGTCAAGAAGTCCGGCGTCACCGTCACCTCCTCCCTGGAGACCGGGGACCCGGCCGGGGTCCTCGTCGACCTCTCCGAGGAGGCGACGCTGGCCGTCGTCGGCACTCGGGGAGGCGGCGGCTTCGCCGACCGGCTCCTGGGCACTGTCTCCTCCGCCCTGCCCGCGCACAGCCACTGCCCGGCCGTCGTCGTACCCCAGCACCATGAGGGCGCCGACTACACGCCGGTACGCCGCATCGTCGTCGGCGTCGACGGATCCTCCTCGGCCCGCAGGGCCCTCAAAGTCGGGCCGTGGCCGAGGCGGAGGCGTGGGGCGCCGAGCTCACCGCCATCGCCGCCGTGCCGATGGCCTCCGGGGCCGGGGCGCTCGCCTGGCTGCCGGCCGCCGTCGACCGCGAGCAGGTCCTGGTCGACGTCCGCTCCGGGCTGGACCGCGCCATCAACGAGGCCCTCGAGGGTCACGAGGGCGTCACAGTGCGCCGTCACGCCCTGGACGGCAACCCGGCCGAGCTCCTGGCCGAGTTCTCCACCGCCGTGGACCTCATCGTCGTCGGCTCGCGTGGACGCGGGGGCTTCTCCGGACTGCTGCTGGGCTCCACCAGCCAGGCCGTCCTGTCTCACGCCTCGTGCCCCGTGCTGGTCGCACCCACGCACCACGCCAGGGGAGCGGCGCACCTCGCGCACCTCCACGCCGTGGGGTCGGGCCTGAGGCTCCACCCGCCGCGGCGAGCCCGCCTTCACTCCCCACGGCGCCACCCCCGAAGCCCGAGTGGTCATGGGCGGGGCGATCCGCTGGTAGTCTTCCGCCCAGGCCCTCGTAAACTCAGGGGATAGAGCACCGCTCTCCTAAAGCGGGTGTCGTTGGTTCGAATCCAATCGAGGGCACTGACACCAGCGGGTCCGGTCGGCGTTCCTGCACGGTGGCCGGAGACGCATCGAGCGCCGGCCGATGCCGATCAGCACGTGCCGGCGTGGGCCCATGGGGCGTGCCACGCCGCGGTGCGTCTCCACGCTCAAGAGTCGATCGGCCTATATCTTGAGCATATGACGCCTTCGTTCTTCTCCTTCGGCCGCAGACGGCGCGATGCTGCCCTCCGGGAGGATGAGCGTAAGGGTGCCAGAACTTCGGCCGGATCAGATCAAACCGCGAGCCGGCGGCGTTTTTGCCGCGGACCTGGGAGCCTTGGCCGCGGCGCCGAGCAAGCCCGAGCCCGCCACCGAGCCTGCACCTCCCAGCCCCGTGCGCCCCTGCTCCCGCACCGCCGCTGAGCGCGACCGACGTCGAGCGGCGCGAGCGCATTGACGCGGCCCCTGTCCGCCTGGCGCGGCCAGCTCGTGGACCTGGGGGTGTGGCGAGCCTGGATGACATCACCATGCTCGACGGCGTCGTCGACCTCACCGCCGCGCACCCCTCCGGCCTGGCTCAGCCTCACGCCGGCCGCCCCACCAACCTGTCCAGCATCGTGCGCGAGCGCAACGCGCTGGGCGAGGCCCGCCAGTCCCTGCGCGAGGTCTCGGCGCGAACCGACGTCCTGGCCCGCCAGTTCGGCGTCGCACCGGTCTACCTCGCCATCGGGGTGGCCACCTGGAACGAGACGATTCCCGAGGACGGTGAGGAGGACAGTCTTCACCTGGTCGACGGCGCCTCACCGGAGGCGGACCTGACCGCCCAGATCCCGCACGTCGAGCGCATCGCCGCCGAGCACGCCGCCCGCAACGCCCTGGCCGCCGCCGGCCTGACCGTCCCCGAGGTCCCCTCAGGGCCACGCGTGCGCACCGTCAACGCGCCCGTCCTGCTGCGGCCCGTGCGCCTGGTCAGCGCCACCGCGGACGCCACCCTCACCCTCGACCCCACCATCGAGGTCAACCCGGTCCTCACCCGCGCCCTGCGCCGCTACCAGTGCAGCACCGACATCGGGGACATCGCCCGCGCCGCCCTGTCCTCAGCGGGCTTCACCCCGCGCTCGGCCCTGGCCCGTATCGGTGCCCTGGGGCGCCAGTACCTGCCCGGCTTCGAGATCCACGAGCGCCTCGTCGTCGGGGCGTTCGTCCACCCCGGACAGGCTCTGGTGGAGGACTTCGACGCCGTCCTGGAGCGCTCGCGCACCTCCGCCCTGGTCGCCGCCATCGCCGGGGACGAGGGGCGCCCGCGAGGCCCCTCAGCGTCGAGCCTTCCCCGGCCGTCCCCACCGACCGGGTCCCCGGCGCCGAGCGCGGCGTGGGCGACCTGGAGCCCGCCCAGGCTCGACGTCATCGAGGCGGTGGGCACTGGCGCGAGCCTTCCTCGTCGACGCGCCCCCCGGCTCCGACGTCGCCGGCACCCTGGCCGCCGTCTTCGCCGACGCCGCCGCCTCCGGACGCACCGTGCTGCACGTGCCCGCCACCAGCGCCGACGGGCACGCCGTCGCGGCCGCCCTGCGTGAGGAGGGGCTGGGCTCCATGGTCCTGGACCTCACCGAGGACGCCGCCTGGCGCCAGCACGCCTCCGAGGGCATCCGCGAGAGCCTGGGCGTCCAGCCGCCCCAGCTCGACGTCGCCGGGATCATCGCCTCGCGGGACCGCCTCACCTCCGTCCGCTCCCGCCTGGACCGCTACGTGCGCGCCCTGCACAGGCCCCGCGAGCCCTGGTCGGTCTCCGCCTACGAGGCACTGCAGAAGCTCGCCGAGCCTCACCAGCCGTCGCGACCGGGCGACCACCCGGGCCCGCATCGACGCCGAGCACCTGGGCCGCCTCGACGAGGAGCGCCGGGAGCGCGCTCTGGCCCTCCTGCGCCGCGGGCACGCCCTGGGGCTGTTCGCCCCGGAGGTCTCCTCCAGCGCCTGGAACGGGATCCCGGTGGAGGACATGGACGAGGCCACCGACGCGCTCGTCCACCTGCGCGCCCTGGCCAACGACCTGCTGCCCACCATCCAGGAGCACACGGCCGTGGTCACCCGCACCACCGGCCTGAGTCGAGCCCGCAACCTGGGCCAGTGGATCGAGCAGCTCGACATGTTCGACGGCGTGCGCGAGTCCTTGGACGTCTTCCTGCCCGAGGTCTTCGAGCGCTCCGCCGCCGACATGGTCATCGCCACCGCCTCCAAGCGCTGGCGCGACGAGCGGGGCATTCACATGGACGGCTCGCGGCGCCGGCGCTTCACGCGGCAGGCGGGCGACCTGGTGCGGCCGGGCCGCGTCGTCGACGACCTGCACGGCGAGCTGGTCAAGGTCCAGCGCCGTCGCGAGGTGTGGCGCCGCCACGACCCCGACGGCGGCTGGCCCCGTCTGCCCCAGGGCCTGGACGAGATGCGGCGCACCGCCGGGCGGGCGCGCGGCGCCGTGACCGAGGTTCAGCCGCTGCTGGGGCGCGCCCAGGACTCCCCGGTGCTCATGGAGATGCCCCTGGAGGATCTCCTGGAGCCTGGCCCGCTCTCTGGCAGCCGACGACCTCACCGCACAGAGGCTCCCCTGAGGTCAACCGCATCCGCACCGATCTCGAGGCCCTGGGGCTGAGCGACTTCGTGGCCGACATGGCCGCCCGCAGCGTCGAGGACGACCAGCTCGAGCCCGAGCTCACCTACTGCTGGTGGTCCTCCCTGCTGGCGCAGACCCTCGCCGCCGACCCCGATCTCGGCGGTCTCGACGCGCGCGCCCTGTCCCAGATGGCCGTCTCGCTGAGCGAGCTCGACGCCGCCCACACGCGCTCCCTGTCCGGTCCCGTGGCCCAGGCCTGCGCCCGGCGGGTGCGGGCCGCCGTCGAGGAGGACAAGGCCGATGCCCGCGCCCTGTACATCGCACTGGCCCGTGAGGACGGCGTCCCGCTGCGGGAGATCATCGACGCCCACCCCATGGCCCTGCTGGCCCGGCCGATCTGGATCGTCCCGCCCACGCTCGTGCCCCAGATCTTCTCACCCACCGCGGTGGTGGACCTGGCCGTCCTGGACGCCTCCACGCCCATGCCGGTCCCGCAGGTGCTGCCCGCCTTCGTGCGCGCCGAGCAGGTGCTCGTCGTCGGCGACTCCCGGCGCGCGACGACGGGGCTGGCCGCCGAGCTCGGCCCGCTCCTGCCCTCGCGCACCCTGCCGACGGCCCGCAACAGCCTCGACGCAGGTATCGCCTCCTTCCTCGCGGCCAATGGTTACGAGGGGGTCGTCGAGGCTGTGCCCTCCCGCCGGGGACACCTCCCTGACCCTGGAGCCTCGTGGACGGGCGAGGCATGCCTGCGCCCGGGCAGACCGCGGTCGAGACGGTGGAGGCCGAGGTCTCCCACGTCGTCGACATGGTCATCGACAGGGCACTGACCCGACCCGAGGAGTCCCTGGCCGTCATCGCCCTCAACCGCCTGCACGCCGACGCCCTGCGCTCGGCCATCACCAGGGCGGCCGCCGGGGCCCCGGCGCTGGAGGAGTTCTTCGCCCCTGGGGCGGTCGAGGCCCCTTCACCGTCGTCGAGCCTGGCCGAGGCCCGCGCCCTCCAGCGCGACCACATCATCATCTCGGTGGGTTACGCCAAGACCCCGCACGGGCGAACCATCCACAACTTCGGGCCCGTCTCGGACCACAGCGGCATGGTGGGGCTCGTCGAGGCCCTGTGCGCCTCGCGGGGCAGCACTCAGGTGGTCTCCTGCCTGGCCGCCGGGGACATCGACCGCGACCGTCTGCGCGCCCCGGGTGCCCGCCTGCTGCGCGAGGTCCTGGCGCGGGCCGAGGGACTCCTCCCAGTCCGGTAACTCCGCCGGCAAGGTGCCCGACCGGCTCCTGGTGGACCTGGCCGAGCACCTGTGGCGCAGGGGCCTGTCGGTCGTCCCCCGCTACGGGACCGACGGCGGTGTGCGCATCCCGCTGGCCATCGGCCACCCCGACTACCCCGACGAGCTGCTCGTGGCGGTCCTGACCGACGACATCGACTACATCTCCGAGCCCAGCCTGCGTCGGCGTGACCGGCACCGTGTCGAACGCCTGGAGCGACGCGGGTGGCGCGTCCACATGGCCTTCTCCGCCGGGGTCTTCGTGGACCCGGAGGCCGAGGCGAGGGCCGTGGAGGAGCTCGTCCTGGCCGTCCTGATGGAGCGCCAGGGCGAGGCCGCACCGACGGCCATGGAGGCCGTGCCCGACCGTGTCGACGACTCGGTGCGCGCCGTCCCCGAGACGCCCGAATCCGAGGGCGATGAGGTCCATGAGCGTACCGAGCGCCCCCGTATCGCCCAGGGGCTGCCGCTGCAGGCCTACTCCGACGACCAGCTCGATGACCTCATGACCTGGATCCGCTCCGACGGCGTGGGCCGCTCCGAGGCCGGGGAGGTCGAGGAGCTGAGAAGCGCGCTGGCTCTGCGTCGCCGCGGCTCGGGGATCGACGCCGTCCTGGCCAACGCCGTGCGGCGCACCCGCTGAGTCGCACGAGCGGTGCTGAAGGACATAGAGAACGACCGTGATGCTGTGAATGACGCCGCTGTGACAGACGGATCGGACCGGGGACGGGGCTCAGAGGCGGAGTCCGCAGACAGTGCCGTGACGCCTGAGCGCGGGATCACGAGGCGTCGCCGTCGGGTCGTCGCCCTGTCATCCCGGGATCGGGCTCGTGTCGAGCGCGGTGAGAGCCCGGAGGATCTGGCGAGGGCCGATTACGAGCACGACGCCCTCAGCGGCCCCGCAGAGGGGCTCGACGCCCCGGCTCCCGGTGGTGCCGGCTCGAATGACGCCCGCCTCCGACGCGACGTGCCCCCGCACTGGGGCTGATAGCGAGCCGCCGCGAGGGAAAAGCGCGGAAAAGCGGAGGGCCCCGCCGATCCTCATGATCGGCGGGGCCCTCCGCTGACGCGATGACGAGATCGCTGCGGGACTCAGCGCCTGGCGGCGTTGGCCGAGAGCAGGTCGCGGATCTCGGTGAGCAGCTCGACGTCGGTGACCTCGTTGGCCTCCTCCTCGGCCTTCTGCTTGGCCAGGCGCGCCTTGAGCTTGTTCATCGGCATAACGATGGCGAAGTAGACGGCGGCGGCCACGAGCAGGAAGTTCACCACGGCAGTAATGATCGTGCCGGGCTGGACGTACTCGGTGGCACTCGCGGTGATCTTGAACTGACCGACGGAGTCGAAGTTCGGCTGACCGATGAGCTGACCGATGATGGTCATGATGACGTCCGTGATGGCGTCAACGATCGGCTTGAACGCGGCACCGATAATGACGGCGACGGCGAGCTCGAGGGCGTTGCCCTGCGCAATGAACTCCTTGAATCCCTTAATCATGGCGATCCTTTCTAGCGGCGCGGGCAGACGTCTGCCGGGGTGCGCCATCGGGGGGCTGGAAGTGAGAGCGTCTTATCATTCGCGTAAGACGCCGCAGCGGCATTACGGGCTCAGCGCAATGCCGAGCGTGCTATTCGTAGCCGCGCCGACTACCAGAGTAGCGCTACTCGCAGGAATAGCCAGTGTGATAAGTGTTACTTTCTTGTTTCCTGTCCATCGGCCGTCCTCTCCGGCCTGTTGAATCATCACCACTCTTGCTTCGGAACAGAGAACTGCGCTGTGCGTTCCAAAAGGTCCAGCAGGCATTCCTTGGGAAACACTTTGAGAAGGCTCCTGAATTCCTGGTGATTCCTGGTTGGAAGATGAAGAAGATGTGTCGGGGCCGGCTGAGGGGCTCATTGTTGAGCTGTTCTCCGGGCTGTTCTGCGTGGTCGGGGTCTCTGTCGGCTCGGCGGGATTCTGTGTCGGTGCGCCCTGAGAGGCCTCGTCCTGCGCCTGTGGGCTCCATCCCTCGGGGGCCTGCCCGATGACGTCCACTCGTGCGCCGGGGCGGGCCAGCTCGGCTCCGACGTCGACGGGTACCTGAACCAGCCGCTCATCGGCTCCCAGGCTCCTGGGCCATGCCGCCGCTGGTCATCGAGGCGGTCAGCACCGTGCCCTTCTCCAGGGAGATGGCCGCACGGCTCCCCACCGCCTGCCCCGTGGAGGTCAATGGGGACTGGGGGAGCGACCCGGCTGGAAGCGTGCTGGTCGAGACGTCCTGATCGGTGAGGAGCGCCCCGGCGCTGATCGCGCGTGATGCGACGAGAACCTGCTGTCCCCGTTCAGGACCGGGACGCAGCACGCTGAGGGCCACCAGGACCGCGGTTCCCAGACAGACGGCCACCACCAGGTGGCGATGCCGCCACAGCAGGAGCGAAGGACGCCGCCCGCCCCACCGGCCCGGACGGGGTGGGTGGGAGCCGGACCTCGAGGAGCGTGGCGACTCGGTGCGGGGATCCTGAGGGCTCCTGGTGGGACGTGCTGAGAGAGGAGTGGCGGGGCAGTCCATGACGACGACTCATGCCAACAGGGTCGGCTGCCGGCTGCGGCCTGGCACGCGCACTTCTCAGCGCTGTGGACGAAGCCGCCTCCCGGGAGCCTGTGGCCCCCGGGAGGCGGCGGCAGCGGTGATCTCAGGACTCCGGGGACATGGTGTGCGCCGGCGACCCGGTGGCCAGCAGGAACCACTCCTGGGCCGTGATGACGGCGTCCACGTGCTCGTCGTGCTCCTCCATCGGCAATGGCCCGGGCACCAGCTCCTCGGGGTGGAGGATGGCGAAGGTGTGGACGTCGGGGGAGCGCAGAGGCAGCATCCGGTCGTACCAGCCGCCACCCTGCCCCAGGCGGCGCCCGGCGCTGTCCACGGCGAGCGCCGGAATGAGGAGGGCGTCGACCTGGCGCACGGCCTCGGCCGGCAGGGTGGGGCCGCTGGGCTCCGGAGGACGCCTCGGTGCCCGCTCCGCCAGGTCCTCACCGCCCTGGAACAGTCCCCAGCAGCGCGCCAGGCGAGGTCCGAGCACCGGCAGCAGGACCTTGACACCGGCCTCGTGAAGCCGTTCCAGCAGCAGCCGGGTACAGGGGCTCGGCCCCCACCGACACGAAGGCCGCCACCTTCTCCGCACCGGCCACCGCCTCCAGTGCGTGCTCGGTCAGCGCATCGCAGGCCGCCGTGTGACCCTGCGCCGGGTGGTGGTGATGGGCGCGGCGGTGCGCCCGCAGCACCTTGCGCAACTCGTCCTTGGCGTCGTCAACCTCGAGTCGGCTCGTATCGGGAAGGTCCAGCGCGCCGGTCGTCATGGGCCCATCCTCGCAGGTGATGACACATCGCGCCTGAATCGTTCGTCCCGGCGGGGCACGGTGCGCGTCGTCAACCTGACGGTAACCTGAGTGCCATGAGAACAGTGGCCGAGCACCTGGCCGCCTGCCTGGAGATCGCCCAGGCGGCAGCGCCCCTCGACGTGGTCCTTCCCGACGCCGTTGGATGCGTCCTGGCCCAGGACGTCGTCGCCGGAATCGACCTGCCCGCCGTGGACCTGGCCGGACAGGACGGCTATGCCGTCATCGCCAAGGACGTCGCCGAGGCGGACCGGAACAACCCGCTCGTGCTCGACGTCGTCGATGCGGTACGCGCCGGTGACATGCGCCCCTGCCACCTCGTCTCCGGGGCCGCCGTCCTCATCGACTCCGGAGCCCCCATGCCACTGGGCGCCGATGCCGTCGTCCCCTGGGCCGACACCGACCGCGGTGAGTCCCGGGTGAGCATCCACCGCTCCATCGCATCGGGCGACAACGTCCGTCGCCGTGCCGAGGACGTGAAGTCCGGAACCACCGTTCTCAAACGGGGATCGCGCGTCAGCGCCCGTCAGGTGGCCCTCCTGGCGGGCCTCGGGCTGCACCGGGTGCGCGTGCGTCCCGCCCCACGCGTCGTCGTGGTCTCCATCGGGGCGAGTCGGTCGAGCCCGGCCAGTTCCGCGAGGCCGGGGACGTCTTCGACGCCAACGGCCACGCCCTGGCCTGCGCGGTCACCGACGCCGGCGGTCAGGCCTTCCGCGTGGCAGCCGTCCCCGACGAGCCTGCGCGCCCTGGCGGACACCATCGAGGACCAGGCTCGTGCGCGTCGACGTCCTCATCACCACCGGGGGCCTGAGCGTCGGGCAGGGGGACACGGTCAAGGGAGGTCCTGGCGCCCCTGGGCTCGGTGCGTTTCGACGCCGTCGCCATGTCCCCGGGCAGGCGGGACTCGGCGTGGGGACGGTCGAGGGCACCCCGATCTTCTGCCTGCCCGGCGACCCGGTCAGCGCCCAGATCGCCTTCGAGACCTTTGTGCGCCCGGTCCTGCGCCAGATCGCCGGACGCACCTCCCTGCACCGCTCCAGCCTGCCGGCCACCATCTCCGAGGGCTGGCACTCCCCGGCCGGCAAGCGCGAGTTCGTCCCCGTGCACGTCAGCGGCTCACCCTCCCGCGGATACCGCGCCGAGCCGACGACGCCGCCGGGCACCGTCCGGCTGCACGGCCTGTCGGAGGCCAACGCCATCGCCGTCGTGCCCGAGGACACGAGCACCGTGGTGTCCGGAGACACCCTCCACTGCCTCCTGCTGGACGCCTGATGCCCACCCCGCGCTCGACGCCTCGTGACGGCTCTCTTGGTGGCGGAGCCCGGCGAGCCCTCGCCGGCCTGCTGCTCGGGGCCGGCTCACCGGCACGCTTCACGTGGCCGGTGAGTCTCGAGCCCGCACCGGCGGCCCACGAGGAGCGGGCATCCGGTGCCACGCAGGCGCCCGGGCGCCCCTCGGTCGTCGTGCGCGAGCTGCGAGCCGATGACGAGGCGCCCTGGAAGGCGCTGCGGCTGGCGGAGAACGACCGGCTCGTCCCCTGGGAGGCCACCCTGCCGGCCGGCGGCGGGGAGGCGTTGAGCACCTTCCCCGTCTTCCTGCGCCGCCAGACGCGCCGGGCCAGGCTGGCCGAGGCGATGCCCTTCGTCGTCGAGGTCGATGGTGCCTTCGCTGGGCAGATCGCCGTCGACCCGATCATCTGGGGCGCCACGCGCAGCGCCCAGGTGGGCTACTGGATCGGCTCGGCCTGGCAGGGGCGCGGGATCATGCGCCTGTCGGTGGCTCTCGTCCTCGACCACCTGCTGGGGCCGGTGGGGCTGCACCGGGTGGAGATCAACGTGCGCCTCGACAACGAGCGCAGCCTCGCCCTGTGCCGCGGTCTCGGGCTGCGCGAGGAGGGACTGCGCCGCGGCTACATGCACATCAACGGCGCCTGGGCCGACCACGTCTCCTTCGCGGCCCTCGCTGAGGAGGTCCACGGGCCGGATGGTGCCGGTTTCGAGCAGCGACTCACGCGCGGGTGACCCTTTCTCGCAGCATGCGCGCAGACGTAGGCGAGGATGCTCCCGGGGTGCGGCGGGTGCGCCGACGGTGCGTTTGGGGTGGCTGTCAGCAGATCAGTCACGACGTGCTCAACGAGGCGGAAGAAACGTGTGTGACTCATGTGGCGACGGAGATGCAAGGCTGACAGTGTGACGTCGTGAATCCCAGGTATTTCGAAGGAAAGCCGGAGTGTTCCTGCGCGGGGAGGAGGGCGGGCGCGCTTACGGTTGCTGTGTGGGAATCGAGATCTGGGCAGTCATCGCCCTCATCACGGTTCTCTCCGTGTACCTCCTTCCGCTTTTAGTGGGGCGCCGCGAGATGGCTCGCCGCTCCAACGTCCAGGACCGCTACTCGGCTGAGCTGCGGGTCCTGGCCACAGGTGCGGCCGCCGTCGAGCGTGACGACACCTGTGCGAGCAGTGGGCATGCGGAGCTCTTTCGACGTCGACCGGAGGTGAGGGTGATGAACAGGCCCGCCGTGAGGAATGTGCGCGCCCTGCGCACCGAGCGCGAGCTCGACCGTGCCCGCCAGGCTCACGCTCAGGGGCGTGAGCGCCGTCGAGTCGCCGCCTCGCACCGCGGGATCGTCGCCAGCGTCCTGCTCGGAGTCTCGCTCGGCGCCTGGGTGCTGGGCCTCGTCATGGCGCTGCCGTGGTGGCCCGCCCTGCTGCCCACTGCGCTGCTGGGAACCTCGATGGTGGCCGGACGTCGAGCCGCGCTGGCCTCGGCCGCGGCCGACCGCCGTGAGCGCCGCCGCATCGCCGAGTCTCGAGCAGACCCTGGTGACCCTGACCGGCCGGCGCTCATCGGCCTCGGTTGTGGCCGCGCCCCGTTCCGTCGTCGACAGCGCGCGCAGCGGCGCCAGCACCTCCAGCGGCCCCAGCAGGCTCCGCCGACGCTGTCAGTGACAGTGCGGCCTCGCCCGCGTCGGCTGAGTCCGTCGAGTCTCTTGAGTCCGCGGGTGACTCCGGCGCGCAGGACCCCTTCATGGAGCGCCTCGCCCGCGAGGGCGCTCCAGCGGCCGGCCGTGCGCTCGACGTCGTCGCCCCGGGAGGCCGCCGGCGCGGTGCCGGCTGAGTCCGCTGAGTCCGCCGCGTCTCCTGAAGCCGTCGCTGACAGTCCCGCCGAGGCGACCGGCACTGCTGCTGTCCGCCCCTCCCGGACCATCGACTCCGAGGAGGAGCGTCTGGCCAGGCTCGACGCCGACCTGGATGCCGAGACCGCCGCAGCCGTGGCCGCCGAGCGCGAGGGCGACCCGCCGCGCCTCGGTCCACGTGCCCTCCCGCCACGCCGGCCGGGTCTCCCGGAACATGGGCGTGCGCGAGGCGGTCTCCCGCGACGGCGACGAGGAGAGCTCGCCGCGCACCAAGGACTTCGTCGCCTCCCTGTCTACCCCGACCTCCCACAGCCTGCCCGGTTGGGGCAGGCTCTTCGCCGAGGCGACCGCCATTGAGCAGGAGGCGCGGGAACGGGATGCTGCGGCATCGTCGTCCCCTGAGGCGGTTGCGCCGGCCCGGCAGGCCGCTGCGGCCTCCCCTCAGCCCGCCCCCGAGTCGGCCCGGCCGGTCGCCCGTCCGCAGGCCCCCGCTGCTGCACCGGCTGAGGCTGAGGGAAGTCGTCAAGGAGGAGGTGACGACGTCGACCCCGCCCCAGGGCTGGCGTCCGGTCCACGTGCCCGCCCCGACCTACACGCTGGCGGCCCGAGCGCCCCGCCGCTCCCTACGCCGACCCGGTGGTCGACCCGGGCACCTCCGCGCCGGTGCCCGCGCGTCCGCAGTCGGCCCGCGCCTACATCCCCGCTCCGGTGGAGGACGAGGAGGAGCTCTTCCACCCCATCGACCTCGATGCCATCCTCGAGGGGCGGCGCGCGGCCGGAGAGTAGTGCGGGGACTCCCCCGGCACGTCGCCGGGTGGCTCCGGTGCGGTGGGCGGGCTCACCGCCACTGAACTTGCCAGAACTGCCGGCGGCGATGCTAGGATCGGTCCGCACTTGGGGCTATGGCGCAGTTGGTAGCGCGTCTCGTTCGCAATGAGAAGGTCGGGGGTTCGAATCCCCCTAAAGCTCCACCCAATGTTTCTTACGGGGACGCTCGACATCGGAAGATGTGGAGCGTCCCCGTTTAGCTTCCTCTCCCTCGTCGCCGCGGCTGTTGTGCTTCGCAAATGAGGACTATAGGCGTGAACGCGGTGCTTTAGGGCCTGTTATGTATGTCCTTTGAGCCAGTGGTCGATCCTGGCGATGTGGATGGTGGCCTGGTAGCGCACGGCGAGCTTGTCGTAGCGGATGGCCAGGGCTCGGTGGTGCTTGAGGTGACTGAAGCCGCGTTCCACGGTGCTGCAGTTCTTGTGCGTCACGGAGTCGAAGGCCGGCGGGCGTCCACCGCGTGAGCCTCTGGCTCGACGGTGGGCCGCCTGGTCGGCCGTGACCGGGATCGTGGTGCGGATGCGGTGGGCGCGCAGCCAGGCCCGGTTGGCCTGTGAGGAGTAGGCCTTGTCAGCCAGCACCCGCCTCGGGCGCTGCGGGGCCGGCCCCGGCCGCGGTGTGCGACGCGGATCGCCTCCGTGTCCGAGTGAGGGTTCACCTATCAGGGGCTGTCTTGCCAGCTGGGCGGATTGAGTGCGTGATCGACGAGCAACCCGCGTACGGCGCACCCGATCAAGGTGACCAAATCTAGACATCTAATATATGGATAGTTAGTATCCTGATATGCAGTTGCCGAAGGGAGTGGAGTGGGCTGCGCACGCGCTGGTCGTGCTGGATGTGGCTGGAGGGCGGGTTGTTTCGAGTGCGGGCTTGGCGGGAGTGTTCGATCTGTCGCCGACCTATCTGAACAAGCACCTGCAGAAACTTGCGGCGGCGGGCATCGTTGCCTCAGTGGCCGGCGCCTCGGGCGGGTTCCGCTTGTCCCAGCCAGCCGCAAGGGTGAGCCTGGATGACGTGGTTTCTGCACTAGGTAGCGCGGCACCTTTGTTCCAGTGCAACGAGATCCGATGCCAGGGTGCATTCATCGACCAGAAATCGCAGATCCTTGCGTCAGGTCTGTGCTCGATCAACCGAGCTATGTGGAGTGCATGGTGTTTCTCGGACAGGGGGAGTTTTTCTTCCCGTGAGTCGATAGGATAGATCCCATGCCAGCAGCGAAATACTCGGAGGAGTTCAAAGAGCAGGTGGTGCGTGAAGTCATCGAGAAGGAACGCACCATCTCCTCGGTCGCCTCGTCGTATGACCTTGTCCCCCAGACGGTAGGTAACTGGGTCGCCAGATACAGAAAAGATCATGCCACCGACCAGGACCGCAAGAAGGCCTCCGAGTCAGCCGAGATCGCGAAGCTGAGAGCGGAAAACAGGGAGCTGCGTCAGGAGAACGAGTTCCTGAAAAAAGCAGCCGCCTTCTTCGCCAAGGAACGACCGTGACCGAGCGCTATGAGCTCATCAATCGCGAAGAAGGCCATTACCCCACCTCCTCGATGTGCCGGTGGGCCGGTGTCTCACGGTCCGGCTACTACTCCTGGCGCGACCGACCTGAGTCCATCACCAGAGCGAAAAGAAAAGAGCTCAGTATCATCATTAAGGACGTTTTTAAGGACTCGTGAGGGCACTTACGGGTACCGAAGGATCCAGGCCTATCTGGAGAGGCGCGGGGTGAGGGTGGATGGCGCCACGATCCGCTCCATCATGAGGGAGCTGAGCCTTGAGGCCGCGCAGCCACGGGCGAAGGTCCGTACTACCGTGCCGGCCGAGGACCTCGATGAGCGCCCCGACCTGGTGGGGCAGGACTTCACCGCCGACGAGCCTGGGCGTAAGTGGTGCGGGGACATCACTTACATCAACACATGGGCCGGATTCGTCTATCTTGCGACCGTTCTGGACTGCTGCACCAAGAAGGTCGTGGGGTACGCGATGGCCGATCATATGCGCACCTCGCTGGTGTGTGAGGCCATCGACATGGCAGCCAGGCGCTGCCCGGTTGAGAAAGGTGTGACAGTCTTTCACTCCGACCGGGGCAGTCAGTACACGTCTCAGAGGTTCCTGGACCACCTCAAGGGTTATGGGGTTCGTCCCTCGGTAGGGCGTGCGGGGGTGTGCTGGGACAATGCCTGGGCGGAGTCATTCAATGCCACGCTCAAGAACGAAAGGGTGCATAGAATGGTGTATCCCACGAAGGACAAGGCGATCAACGATATTGCCTCGTGGATCGAGCTGAGATACAATCACATACGCCTTCACTCAGCCCTGGGATACCGCACCCCGAACGAAGTCGAACGCGAGCTCCTGAACTTAACGAAGGCAGCCTGAAACCCCAAACAAGCAGTGTCCGAAAAACACCTAGCAGTCCAATGTCCCGTGCCGAGGATGCTTGGCGTGCCTCGTTGGCTGGCACCTCTATCGCCGACCTAGCAGCCGGCCTCGACAACGCCACCCGAACCCGCATGCTCCAGGCCACCGGTCTGGATCCCGACCCCGTTAAGGACCCCTTGTGAAGATCGCCATCATCGGCGCCACCGGTACCGCTGGCCGCGCCACCACCCGGACCGCTCGCCAGGCTGGATATGACGTCATTACCCTGTCTCGTGCTACCGGTATAGATCTGCACACCGGTGAAGGCCTTACCAGCGCCCTAGACGGTGCCGACGTAGCCATCGATACCTCCAACCCCTTCCCGGTCAGCGCCGACGCCGACCTCGTCGCTACTTTCCGCGACGCCACGGCTCGCGTTGTTCGGGCCTGCCAGCACGCCGGCGTTGACCGACTAGTGCACTTGTCGATCTGCAACATCGACGACCCCGCCTTCGACGAATTCGACTACTACCTCGCCAAGCGCGCCCAGGAGCAGGTGCTGGCCGATTGCGCACTCGAGCACGTGGTGGTGCGCTCGACGCAGTGGATGGAGTTTGCCCTCAACCCGGGCGCGGTCACCCAATCTGACGATCAGGTGCGCGTCGAGGACTGGCTTGTCCAGCCTGTCGCCGTCGACGAAGTTGCCCGGGTTTTGGTCGAAGCGTCCAGCGGCTCCGTCCGTGACCGACAGATCGCCGGCCCTGAACGGGTACATTTGCCTGACCTGACCCGACAGTTACTGCAGGCCAAGGGGGATGTGCGTCCTGTCGTTGTCACAGCCCCAGGTCTGCCAGAGCCTCGCTCAGGGGGTGCTGCTCGCGCCGCGCGGTGCAGAGCTTCTAGGACCTGACGTTGCCAAATGGGTGAGTAGCCAAGGGTCAGCAGCCTGACTGTCAATACGTCACCCGGGGCTGGCGTGAGCCAGCTTTTCTTCGCGTAGCCCAGTAGAGTTCCATGTCTTACCCCAATGCGGTTCTTACGTTGCGTCACCGCCTCAATGCCACCCAGCTCGTCGTCGAGGAGGATTTGCTGATCGGCGATGTCACCGCCCGTTTTCAAGTGGTTTGCCCCTCCCGTTAGCTCCACCACCCCAGGGGTCTGCCCCGCCAGGAGACTGGCGGGGCAGACCTTTTCGCGCCTTGTGTGACTTCTGGGTGCCGAGTCGGCTTCCGTGGATCTGAAGCCCTGTACTCGGGTGTTTCTGTCGAGGTGTCGGACGAGTCTCGCTACGCGGCAGTCGGGCTCGGGCGGAGTTGGAATCGTCCCTCCGAAATAAGCCAGGTGAGCACAGTGGATGCAATGAGCACAGCGGCTCCGCTGGCGAAGGATGCGCTGTAGCTGCCGGTGGCGTCACGCAGAAGCCCTGCCCAGCAAGACGCCTAGGGGCGGCGAATATCTGGTGGATGAGCCAGGATGATCCCAAGATCCCTCCCATCGCTGTGCCGCCGAAGCGGTCGGCCACCAGTCCGGTGGTCAAAGGAATCACCGGGAAGGATGAGAGGCCGAACATCACCACGCCGAGGATGAAGGCGGGGAGGCTTGGTGCAAGTGCGAGAACCGTGAAAGACACTGCCCTGGCGGTGTGAAGCACGATGAGCGTAACTCGCTTCCCCATCGCTTGGCCGCCCACTGTCCGGTCAACCACATAGAGGCCGCACTGCACAGGGCGACCAGTGCCATGAGCCATCCGCCCGTACTGGGGCTGCCGCTGAGCTCCAGGGCAAGCTTCGGCATGTGCGTGGTGAACAGGTAGAGCGAGTACCCGCAGCCGGCGAAACTGAGGCTGATCGTCCAGAACTGACGGTCACTCAGTGCGTCGCGCAATGTGGTGGGCGCTCCTGCCGGCTCGAGCGTGTCGTCGGATCGGATACCGACGTCGCTGGGGCTGTTGCGCGCCCCGAACCACAGCACCGGCACAACAAGGGCGAGCATGATCGCCCCAAGAGCGAGGAACGCGGCCCGCCAACCGAGCATGGTGACGAGTACTCCGGCCAGTGGGAGAAGTAGCAGCTGGCCGGCATTGATACCCATCGAACTCACAGCGAGCGCTCGAGGACGGCTCTTGGTGTGCCATCGAGCTACCAGGACTGAGGAAGGCATTGAACTGCACCCGGCGAATCCTGCAGCAACTACAACCCCGAACAGGATTAAGAACTGCCAGTACTCGGTCACGGTCGCAAGCGTGACGTAGGACAGTCCCATCAGCGATGCACTCCCCGCCATCACCTGACGAGGGCCGATCCGGTCAATCAGTCGACCGGCAAGTGGCTGAAACAGTCCCCAAGCCAGCGTGTTCACTGCAACCACAGTGCTCGTTGCCGCTAAGGACCAGGCAAGGCTGTCCATGAGCGGCGCAATGAACTGCCCGATCGCCAGATTCAATCCGAACGCTCCGGTCAGGGAGGTGAAGGCTACGGCCGTGATTCGAGCCTGCCAGTGTTGCAAGGTGGTAGTCATCCCACACTCCTAACGGTTTTGGTGGAACTCAAGCATTAGTGGGATGGAAGCACCATTTCTAATGGTTGTCAAGACCTGTTACCATTAGTCCATGGTCCGAGATGCACCCCTGGTTCCTCCGTTGGATGGCGAACCCTTACCGATCGAGCTGGTGAACACAACCTTCGTGGATGGGGGGTGCGCGGGCGTGTTGTGGACACCCTCACCACGCCGTCGGAGCTGGATGCTTGGTTGGCTCGTCATCGGGAGCAGTTCAGTGCCGACCTGCGCCCAGTTCTTGCTGGCGTCTCCAGTGACGTTCGGGATTTGGGGGATTGGCTGGACCTAAGGGAGGCGATCCGTGGTTACCTGACAGCGCTCGCTGGTGGCGCCAACCCGGCTCAGCAGGATCTCGTGCGCATGAACGATGCGGCGGTCGGGGCCGCTCACTACATAGAGCTGCAGCAGGCTGACAGCCTCGTCGCTCGTCGTCGATGGCATGTCGCCGACCCGCTTGCGATTGCGCTGGGTGAGGTCGCCTCTGCTGCGGCAGAGTATGCACGTCCGGAACGACGCTCTCGATTACGTGCTTGCCAGGCTCCGGGGTGCATTCTGTTTTTCGAGAAGACCCATCCTCGGCGCGAGTGGTGCTCGCCGGCTTGTGGGAATCGTGTCCGAGTGGCTAGGCATGCCCGGTCTGCAAGGTGACTCCTGTGGGTGGGTCGGGTGGTGTTCGCGCCGGTGATGATGTTGACGGAGGGGCTGCGGAGCCTGACTGGTCTCAGCTCGCTGCCCCAGGTGCTTGCTCCATGGGGTCTGGGTGGGGTGTTGGTGTGCTCCGCGAGGGCCTGAGTCTTGTATGAACTCCGGCTAATGCGACCCGACCGTGTACGGTCCAGGTGGCCGCTATGAGGGTGATCATGACATCCCTCACGCTCGGTCAGTGCTGGTTGGCGGCGCTGCGCGGGATTGCGGGGTCCTGGCGGGCTGGCAGCACGATGTAGCAGGCCGTCGAGGATGGGTGTCCGCGACTTTTGTCTGCGGTGGCGGCGATTTGGTGCGTATCCTGGAGAGGAAACCAACCGAGTGGACTGTTAACTGGAGAAGTACCTTGCCGCAGCATGACCGGATGAGGCGCCGCAACTTCCTGATGGGTGGTCTCGCCCTGGCCGCCTCGAGCACTCCTCTACCTGAACTGCAGTCGACGGCTCACGCCTCCCCGGCCTCGGTCGCCGGCCCTCCCGCGGCGCCGTCGCAGGTGCTGTCGGACATGCAGGATCCGCGCGCTTGGACCCTCTCCTCCGGGGACGGCTCCATACGGCCCGACACCTCCACCCACTCCCACGGGACCCAGTCGTTGGAGATCACCACCACCGGTGACTCCCGCCGCCCTACCAGCGCCGACCTGGCGCTCGTGGGCGTCGACATGACCGACTGCCAGTGGGACCTGTGGCTGCGCGCCGAGGACTACCGGCAGATCGAGAGCATCCAGGCTCGAGTCTCGGCGGGGAAGGGAGGACTGCCTGCGCCTGGACGTCGCACCCGACATGCGCACGCTGCGCACCGGGGCTGGTGCCGGGTGACCGTCAACCGCGCCGCCGAGCGCGCCGTCGTCGGCCATTCCCCGGCTGGACCGGGTGACGCGGGTGCGCCTGAAGACGGTCCCCGCCTCCGACTCGGCACCGAGCCGCCTGTGGCTCGGCTACCTGGCCACCCTGCCCTCGGCGGACAGCGGCATCGTCTCCATCTCCTTCGACGACGGCTACGACAGCGACTACAAGACGGCCCGGGAGATCATGCAGGGACTGCGGCATCCGCGCGGCAACCTCCCTACGTCATCGCCGACAAGGTCGGACTGCCGGGGCGCATGAGCACCGACCAGCTCGCTGAGATGCGAGAGGTCCACGGCTGGGACATCGCCGCCCATGCCTCCACCGACCTCACCACGCTCGACGAGGCGGGGGTGCGCCAGGAGTTCGAGACGATCAGGTCCTTCCTCCTCGAGCACGGCTACCCCGAGGGCGCCGCCCACTTCGCCCCTGCCCATGGGGCCGGTACAACGACCTCGTGCTGCGCACCTCCCAGAGCTACTTCTCCTCGCTGCGCACCATCGAGAACGCCCCGGAGACGCTCGCGCCGGGGGACCCGTTCCGGCTCCGCGTCTCTACTGCGGCTCCCTACACCACCGAGTCCCAGGTCGAGCGGGCCCCTGGCCCGCTGCCAGGAGTACCGGTGCTGGACCCACATGGTCTTCCATCGCGTCGATGAGGAGCCCGACGGTGCCCCCTGAGTCGGTGAAGGCGGCCAGCCTTCGAGCGCTTCATGAAGCAGGGTCGCGGACTCCGGCCTGCCCGTCAAGACGGTTCCGGAGGTCATGCGCAGCCAGTCACCAGTACCGGCCCCGGGTGACACGGTGCAGAACTCCGCCCCGAGCCGGCTCTTCGACACGGAAAGGCTGACGCATGCACTGGTCATTCGGATTCGTCGTCATGCTCGTCTGCCTTCTCATCCTGCTGGCCTGCTTCGCGGTCAGGCTCCTGTTCAAGCGCGGGATGCGGCTCAGGGCGGTCCGGGCCCGCGGCAAGGATCGCGGCGCCGTGGCCACTGTGCGCACCCCGCTGACGACGACGGATGAGGCTCAGCGATCAGCCGAGGTCACCGGGCTGCCCCGGGCGCTGATGCGAACCAGTGGGCCCCCTGCCCGCCATCCTGGTGGTCCCTCGGCGTGGTGGGGTGGTTGTGCTGGCGCGTCCTGGTCAGTCGGCACCACGTCCTGGATACGTGGATCGTATGGACCTTCGATGTCCTCTTCGTGGTAGTGGCCGTGCAGGCTCGTGCTGGCCGGCTTCGAGGGACGAGTGATCGGCCGCGGTGAGGTGTACCGGGTCGCCGTGCTCGTTCCGCTCTACAACGAGGATCCCGACGTCGTGGTGCGGATGCTCTCCGCCCCTGCTGAACCAGAGCTCTCCACCGACCGAGATTCACGTCGTCGACGACGGCTCCACCCAGTGCGCCTATGTGGCGCAGCGGGACTGGTTCATCCGCCAGGCGGCGGTGGCCCGCATCTACGCCACCTGGCAGCGCACCGCCAATGAGGGCAAGCGCCATGCTCAGATCCATGGTTTCAGGAAGATTCGTGACGCCGACCTGTTCGTGACCGTCGACCCGACTCCATGCTCGACTCCGAGGCGCTTCATGAGATCGTCCAGCCCTTCAGCGATCCGCGGGTGATGTCAGTCGCAGGTGTCATCCTGGCGATCAACAACCGGGAGAACCTGCTGGCACGTGTGACCGACGTGATCTTCGTCGGACGGCAGGCTCATCGACCGCTCCTTCATGTCACGGCTCGGGTCGGTCATGGTCAACTCGGGTGGTCTGGCCGCCTACCGGTGCTCCATCCTGGCTGAGAACATCGAGACCTACATGAATGAGAGCTACCTGGGGACGGCACGTGGAGTTCTCCGACGACTCCTTGCTCACCCTCTTCGCCCCTGCTGCACGGCAGAACCGTCCAGCAGCCCTCGGCCTTCGCCTTCGCGTGGATGCCCGACCGCTGGAGCCACCACTACCGCCAGCAGGAGCGTTGGTTCCGCGGCTCCTTCATCCGTGGGCTCTGACGCATCCGCTTCCTGCCGGTTCTCTTGTGGGGCTGGTGGCGCCAGGCCACCGGGTGGATGCAGGTCTGGCTGGTGATCTCGCTCTTCGTCTACCTCGTGCTCTGGCGCCCGCTCGTCGTTGGCGATGGGATTCCTCCCGCGGCTCTGCTGGTGCCTCTTGCCATCGGGCTGGCGCAGGGCTCGCGGTACATCGCCGTGTGGCGCTCTGACACCACTGGCTCCGAGAGATGCGTCAGTCTCATCCTGTCCCCGGCGGCGACGCTGTGGTCCGCACTGATCCTGCGCCCCCTGCGGGTCTGGGGGATGGTTACCAGCGGCAAGATGGGGTGGAACACCCGCCAGCAGGTCGAGGTCACCTCGCAGTGAGTCGTCTGCCGCTCACTTTCGACCAAATCTTCAGAAAAAGACACGGCTCCGGGTCTTTTCTGAAGATTTGGTCGAAAGTGTTGAGGGTGATGGCGGCGGCTTGTCCTGTCGCCGCCAGAGTGCTCGCTCGGGTGGTCGTCAGTCCGGCCATCGGCCCCTTGCCAGGAGGCAGGCCGACGGCGGCCAGCAGCCCCGGAAAGCGCTGCTCGATGACGTCGTCGCGCCGGGTTATGCGCCGGTGCTTGCCCTCGCGCTCGGTATGCATGAGCCCCGACTCGCGCAGCACCCGGAAGTGGTGCGACATCGTGGACTTGACGACGTCGTGAGCTCAGGTCCCCGCAGTACAGGGCGCCCTCATCGGCGATCCGACGCAGGACGTCGCGGCGGATGGGGGTCGGACAAGGCGCCCAGGATCGCGTCCAGGGAGATGTCCCCTGCCTCGGGGTGGAAGAGACCCTGTCCTTCACGGTTCGTCCCTGTCTCTCTGTCTCGCGCTTCGCCATCTCAAACTTCGCCCCGGCGCGCACCGGGGCGGGGTTGACTAACGATAGCGTCTCGAATAATTCTTAGTACGTCAAACATCGAACTAAGGAGATTTGAGATGACTGAAAAAGACTCGTGGCTCATCGCCCGTGTCCGTGGATGGCGAGAGGACGTCGCCGACGGGTGTCCGCGTCTCGACCATGGGGGTGGCTGTCCTTCCTCACCATGTTCGCCATCGGGACCGACACCTTCCTCGTCGCGCCCCTGCTGCCCCTGCTCCGGCGCGAGGCTCGACGTCCCCCTGTCCCGGGCAGGCTGGCTGGTCTCGGCCTACGCCCTGGGGTACGCGCTGTTCGCCCTCGTGGCCGGCCCCGTCTCGGACCGCCACGACCGACGCCGAGTCATCCTCTCCGGCCTGGCGGCCTTCGTTGTCTTCACCTGCGCGTGCGGCCTGGCCTGGAGCTTCTGGAGTATGGTCGCCGCCCGCTTCCTGGCCGGCGTGAGTGCCGCATTCGTCAGCTCCCAGATCTGGGCCTCCATCCCGATGAAGGTGCCCCGGCCGTCCGTCATCAAGGTCATGGGCTATGCGACCGCGGGACTGGCGGTTGCGCAGGTTGCCGGCGTGCCGATCGGCTCCTACCTGTCGATCAGAGGCTGGCACTGCCGTTCCTCGTGGTCGCGGCGGTCAGCGTCATCCTGTGGGGACTCCTCTTCCTCTCGTTCCCCCATGTGCGGCCGGTGGGGGAGCCTGCTGACGTTGTCGGCTCCTACCACAGGGTCCTCGGCTCGCGGGTGCTGAGGTGGTCCCTCCTCGCTTACCTCGTGTTCCAGACCGGCAACTACGCCTCGTTCTCCTTCATCGGCTCCTGGCTGGCCAAGGACTTCAGTGCCTCGCAGACCGCTATCGGGAAGGCCATGATGATGATCGGTCTGGGAACCGCGCTGGGCTCGCTCCTCGGTCCACGGGTCGTTGCAAGGATCGGTGAGCGGCGGTCGCTGTGGGGCGGCATCCTCATCCAGGGCGCCTTCTACCTCCTGGCCGCTGCTATGCCGCTCATCGTGACCACCATGTGGGGCGCCGTTGTCGCCTTCGCCGCGGCCCTGGTCGTGGCCGGCTTCCTCCTGCCTGTCCTCATGGGGCAGCTGCAGGCCCACGCCGGCCAAGCCCGAGGAACCGTCTCCTCGCTATCCAACACGGCGATGTACCTCGGTGCCACGATCGCCGGCGCCATCGGCGGCGACCTTCTCACCCGGCTCTCCGGTTTCTGGGGCCCCAGTCTCGCGACTGCTTTTTGCCTTCCTCCTGGCCGTCGCCCTGTACAGGATCGCCGGCGCCCTGGCTTCCGAGTGACTCGGGTGCCTGTCGTGTACAAAGGACGGCAACACTCCCGATCCTGGGCGCCGTAGGGGGTCCAGGCGGGTGGCCGACCACGGACAGGTCGACAAGGCTCGATCAGAGAGAATCAAGGAGAAGCATGTCTCAGCTGACCGTAGCCGTACTCGGTACCGGAATTATGGGCTCGGCGATGGCTCGCAACATCGCCGGCGCCGGCCACGCCGTGCGCGCCTGGAACCGCACGATCTCGCGTGCCCAGCCCCTGGCCGACGACGGCATCGAGATCGCCCCCCACCGTCACCGCCGCCGTCGAGGGGCCGACGTCGTCATCACCATGCTTTTCGACGGCGCCGCCGTCGCCGAGGTCATGCGCGAGACCGCTCCCGCCATGCGCCCCGGCGCCGCCTGGCTGCAGATGACCACTGTCGGCCCGGATGATGTGGCCGGCCTGGCCGCCATCGCGCAGTCCGCCGGGGTCCTCTTCTACGACTCGCCCGTCTCCGGGACCCGCCAGCCCGCTGAGTCCGGCACCCTTGTCATCATGACCGCCGGTCCTGTCTCCGGCCGTGAGCCTGGTCACTCCGGTCCTGGACGCCGTCGGGTCGCGCACTGTGTGGACCGGCGAGGACGGTGCCGCCGCCACCTCGACCCGCCTCAGGCTGGTCGTCAACTCCTGGGTCATCGCCGTGTCCAACGCCGCCGGCGAGATCGTCACCCTGGCGAAGGTGATCGGTGTGCCCCCGGCCCAGTTCTTCGAGGTGCTCGACGGCGGCGGCCTGGACCTGCCCTTCCTGCGCATCAAGGCCGACCTCGTTGAACGGGGGCGCCCTGAGCCCGGCCAACTTCGCCGTCGACACCTCCGGCAAGGACGCCCACCTCATCCTCGAGCCTCGCCCGCGAAGCCGGCTTGAGGCTCGATGGCATGGAGGCATTCTCCGCCCGGCTTGACCGTGTCGCCGAGGCCGGCCACGCCCACGAGGACATGGCCGCCTCCCTACCTGGCTGGGTTCTCGACCTCAACCAGAACCTCATAAGGGACGCGGCCCCGGGGCAGGGGGTCCAACGTTGGTAGGTGAGGGGGATGAGCCGCTTTGATGGGGTGGTGTGTCGCTGGGGTGGGGGCGTGGGCCCCGTGGGGACGGTGAGTGGTGCTTAATCAATCCCTTTGTCTTGGGAGGCCGGGTTGATGTCAGCCTCCACCACGAACGCCTTGCCGCACCAGCCCTTGATCCAGGTTCTCAGGAGCATCACCGACCCACGCGACAGACGCGGTGTGCGCCTTGACCTGCCCACGGTGTTGTCCCTGGCGGTGACCGGGGTGCTGGCCGGATGTCGCAGCCTGACGGCGATATGGGAGCACTCCATCGACCTGACCGCCTCCGACCTGCGGCCCCTGGGGGTGGAGTCGGGGCCGGGCCCCGCCCTCGGCAGTCATCCATCCGCCGGGTCCTGCAGGACCCGGACCCCGCACATGAAGTTTTTGGTCGTTGTGGAGTCAAAGAGGCGGGTAGGTGTGTCCGCGCCCCGGTCCCAGCGTCGGCGAGCAGCCGCAATGCTCTTGCGATTGTCCGTTGCCCAGTCGACGAGCTGACGAAGAACGACTGTGAGGGACTCTCCGGTTCCAGTCAGCGCGTACTCGACCTGTGGTGGGGAGGTGTCCAGGACTGTCCGGCTGATGAGTCCGTCCCGCTGGAGTCGACGCAGGGTGACTGTGAGCATGCGTTGGGAGATTCCCTCGACTGAGCGCAGCAGCTGCCCGAACCTGCGTCGGCCGTGCAGGCGTAGCTGAATGATGACGAGAACCGACCAGGTGTCCCCGATCCGGTCGAGGACGTCGCGCAGGCCGCAGACAGTTCTGTCGGGCTCGCAGTCGCCTTCCTGTGAGGAGGTCTCATTGACGGTTACTCTCGTGTGCCTATCGGCCATGAAGATGCCTTCTTGTCGCGTTCATCGGTTCGCCATACTGTCGACCCGGGTAGTTACTAATAGTAACCAAGGAGGAGTGAAGCAACATGCCCGACAAGTCGAGCGAAGCGATTGGCATCATCGGGTCCGGCCCTATTGGGCAGGGGCTGGCGACATTGTGGGCGCAGGCCGGCTACACGGTTCAGCTCGGTGCGCGGTCTCCGGAGTCGGCGAGGCGTGTGAGTGTTCCCTCGAGCGTGCGCGTCGTCAGGCTTTTGAGGGAGGCCGCCCGGCACAAGGTGGTGGTCCTGGCAGTCAAACACAGTGCTGCGCAGGACGTGGTAGATCGTCTCGCGCTGCTCCTCAAGGGGGCGATGGTCTTCGACGTGATGAACGCCGCTGGTATGCGGGAGGGGCAGATCGTCTCCACGCTGCCGGATAGGCGCACTGAAGGGCAGTGGATGGCCGAGATGCTGCCGGACTCAGTGGTTGTGCGCGCTTCTCCCATATGCAGGAGGAGCCTGCTCGTGTCGCGAGCAGGTAAGAATCCAGAGTCTGGGCGGTCGGATATGCCACCGATGCTCTTGAGGAACGACCGCGAATCGAAAGCCTCCTCGAGGCTACCGGCTATGTGCCCGTATTTGTTGGGACGCTCGTAGAATCATCATTGCTCGATCCTGGCGGATCAGTATTCCCCCACCTGTTCACGGCCGGTGATCTCCAACGTCTTGCCGCCGTGCATCGACTGCCCTCGGATGCTGGAGCGATTCAACGCGGGCGACATGAGTGAGGTGCTCCATGACAAGGTTCAGTGGCGCTTCCCCTACGGTCCCACGCTCGGGGTGCAGGAGACCTTCGTCGGGAAGGGAGGCGGTTGCGGGTCACCTGAGGAGGTGCGCGACTCCGGTGTACGCATCTCTGGCGTGCACACCGAGGCTCGAGACCCCGCACGGTGCCGTGGTGCACGCCGAGGGAGTGTTCCCGACTGCTCAAGGGCCAGCAACCAGCGAGATCGTCAGCGTCGTCACCATGAAGGACGGGCTCATCGGCGAGGGTTCGCGAGTACTGGGACACCGCAGCGATCAAGGGGTGAGTCCCAGGATCGGGGCAGGTGCGGCTGAACGGATCAGTGCCTGCCCCGAGTCCCGCGACGCCTGCTCTGTACTGACGAGAATGAACCATTAACAATCGTTTTCGGACACAGTGCTAGTCTCGCTCCGGAATCATCCCGACATCGAGAGATCTCACCATGTCCACAACAACCTCAAGCGGCTCCGCTGCGGCGAAACCGTCCAGTGCCGGCTCCGGCCCGGTCAGGAGGCTGACGATCCGCGGCGTCCTCATCGGCGGCGTCATCACGCTCGTCTTCACTGCGGCGAATGTCTACCTCGGCCTCAAGGTGGGACTCACCTTCGCCACCTCGATCCCGGCCGCCGTCATCTCCATGGCTGTCCTGCGCCGCTTCTCCGATCACACGATCCAGGAGAACAACATCGTCCAGACGATCGCCTCGGCTGCCGGGACGCTGTCCGCCATCATCTTCGTGCTGCCCGGACTCATCATCGTGGGCTGGTGGACCGGATTCCCCTACCTCCAGACGGTCCTGGTCATCATCCTGGGCGGCATCCTCGGCGTCACCTACTCGATCCCGTTGCGGCGCGCGCTCGTGACCAGCTCCGACCTGCCCTACCCCGAGGGTGTGGCCGGCGCCGAGGTCCTGCGCGTGGGCGACACCAGCGAGGGCAGCGAGGAGTCCAGCCGTGGACTGGGCGTCATCGTGCGGGGCTCCATCGCCTCGGCGGCCCTGTACTTCCTCAACGCCCTCAAGGCCATCAGCGTCGATATCTCCGGGGTCTTCCGGGTCGGTGCCGGCGCCACGATGGTGGGCACCTCCCTGTCTCTGGCGCTGATCGGCGTGGGCCACCTGGTCGGAGTCGGCGTCGGCATCGCCATGATCGTCGGCCTGCTCATCTCCTACGGCGTGCTGCTCCCGATGCGTACCTGGGGCGGGACGGCCGCCGCCAAGGACCTCGCGGACTTCGTGAGCACCACCTTCGCCAGCGAGGTGCGGATCGTCGGTGCCGGCGCCATCGCCATCGCCGCCATCTGGACCTTCCTGAAGATCCTCGGTCCCATCGCCACCGGCATCCGCGAGTCCCTGGCCACCAGCGCCAAGCGCGACGCCGGCGAGGAGATCCCCCTGACTGAGCGCGACCTGTCGATGAAGACGGTCATCGGCGTCACCGTCGGCTCGATGCTGCCCATCGGTGTGCTCTTGTGGCTGTTCCTGCACGGGACCTCCATGGCCCACCACACGGCGGGCCTCATCATCGGCTCCATCCTCTTCATTCTGCTGACCGGACTGGTCGTGGCCTCGGTCTGCGGTTACATGGCCGGTCTCATCGGCTCGTCCAACTCGCCGATCTCCGGCGTCGGCATCCTCGTGGCGGTGACGGCTGCCGCGCTCGTGCGCACCATTGCCACCACCTCCTCGCCCGACGACGTCCGCACCCTGGTGGCCTACACCCTGTTCGTCACCGCGGTCGTCTTCGGCGTGGCCACCATCTCGAACGACAACCTTCAGGACCTCAAGACCGGGCAGCTTTGTCGACTCCACTCCGTGGAAGCAGCAGGTTGCCCTCGTCATCGGCGTCGTCTTCGGTGCCATCGTCATCCCGCCGGTGCTCAGCCTCATGCAGGGCGCTTTCGGCTTCGCCGGCGCCCCGGTGCCGGTGCCGACGCTCTGGCCGCGCCCCAGGCGAACCTCATCAAGCACCTGGTTCAGGGCGTCCTCGGTGGCGACCTCAACTGGAGTCTGCTGGGTCTGGGCGCCCTCATCGGCGCCGTTGTCATCGCCATCGATGAGATCCTGCGCCGCAACAGCAGTACTCCCTGCCTCCGCTCGCCGTCGGCATGGGCATGTACCTGCCGATGGCCGTGACGGTCGCGAGTCCCGATCGGCGCCGCCCTCGGCCCGTCTACGACCGCTGGGCCCAGCGCACCGCCAACCCGGAGCGGGCCAAGCGCATGGGCACGCTCATGGCGACCGGCCTCATCGTCGGCGAGAGTCTTGCCGGTGTTGTCTACGCCGGGATCGTCGTGGCCTTCGGCGGCAAGGAGGACCCGCTGGCCATCATGCCCGAGGGCTTCGCCGGCATCGCCCCCTGGGTGGGCCTGGTGCTGTTCGTCGGCACCCTGTGGTACCTCTACCGGGGCGCCCGCCAGAGAGCACCCGCGACTGAGTGCCGCTGCTCCGGTCTCCGGAGGTTATCGGCTCCTCGTACCGATCGTCCTCGCGGTCGCCGTCCCTGCACTAGGCTGGGCGGCGGCCGCGAGGACGCGTAGTCTCAGGAGGACCTCATGACTTCGACAGCACCGGCAGCATCAGTGGCATGCGGTATCGACATCGGCGGATCGGGCGTCAAGAGCGCCCTGGTCGACCTGGCCACGGGCACGTTCATCGGTGAGCGCGTCCGCATCGACACTCCCGAGGAGTCCACTCCTGCGGCCGTTGCCGAGGTGTGCCGCGAGCTCCTCGAACAGGCTCGAGGTGGGCGACGACGTCCCGGTCGGCGTGGCCCTGCCCGCTCGATCGTCCACGGCACCGTCCCGTTCATCGCAAACCTCGACAAGTCCTGGACGGGCGTCAACCTCACCGAGTCTCATGCGCGAGCACCTGGGCCGGCCAGTGACCGGCCTCAACGACGCCGACGCCGCCGGCCTGGCGGAGGTAGCCTTCGGCGCCGCCAAGGGACGTGCCAGGGACCATTATCGTCACCACCCTGGGCACCGGGATCGGCTCCGCCGTCATTGTTGACGGAACCCTGGTCCCCAACACCGAGCTCGGGCACCTGGAGATCGACGGCTACGACGCCGAGAGCCGGGCCTCCGCCGGGCAGCGCACCGCACAGGAGCTGTCCTGGAAGAAGTGGGCCAAGCGTCTCCAGCGCTACTACTCCCACGTGGAGATGCTCTTCTCCCCGGACTTGCTCGTCGTCGGTGGTGGAGTCTCCCGCAAAGCACGAGAGTACCTGCCGCTGCTCGATCTCAAGACCACGATCGTTCCGGCCCAGTCTGCTCAACACCGCCGGCATCGTGGGGGCCGCTTATCAGGCCTCCCGCACGCGCACCTCCTGAGTACCCGCACGCGGATCGGTACTGAGCGAAGGCTCGGCCGATCCGAGGGCGACATGCTCCAGGCGGCGGCCTTGTGCCGGCCTGTTGCAGCCCTGAGAGGGACGGTGCCGACGAGCGGTGCTGCGCAGCGGAGAGCGAGCCCGGCTTCGAGCACTATGATGTGATGCAGGTCGCAAAGGAAGTCGTTTGACAGACTCTGGTCAGGTATGGCTATATTACTCCTCGCTGCCGGCGCGACTATGAATGGTTCGACGGCGGTACTGGACGGCGGAAACGCTGAGTCAGCAGGAGTGATCCGGCTGGTGCGGTGAAAGCAGAATAGTTCAGAGATCAGGGTCACGCGATCCGGATTTGAATCTCGAATGCCAACCTGCTTATGCTAGTCCGGTCGCCTTTGAGAGGCAAGAGGAGATTCTTTCTCATCTGAAATCTCGGTGGGTGTGTTGTTTGAGAACTCGATAGTGTGTCATGTTTTTTATGCCATGGTCCCTTGGGGCTGCGCATGGTTGTGTGTGGTTTTTGGGGCTTGTTTTGTTTTGGTTTGCCTGGTCCTGCTTTTTTGTTGTGGGGTTGGGTTGGGCCTGGTCTGGTTTTCTGGACTGTTGTTCTGACTGTTGCTCTGGCTTAGCTTCATGCTTTGTTGTGTGGGGTTGGTTGGGGTTTGTTGGTTTTGTTTGGAGAGTTTGATCCTGGCTCAGGACGAACGCTGGCGGCGTGCTTAACACATGCAAGTCGAACGGTGAAGCGCTTTCCTTTTTGGTTGGTGTGGATGAGTGGCGAACGGGTGAGTAACACGTGAGTAACCTGCCCCCTTCTTCTGGATAACCGCATGAAAGTGTGGCTAATACAGGGATATTCTGCGCCTGCTGCATGGTGGGTGTGGGAAGATTGTGCCTTTGGGTGTTTTCGGTGGGGGATGGGCTCGCGGCCTATCAGAACTTTGTTGGTGGGGTGATGGCCTACCAAGGCGGTGACAGGTAGCCGGCCTGAGAGGGTGGACGGTCACACTGGGACTGAGACACGGCCCAGACTCCTACAGGGAGGCAGCAGTGGGGAATATTGCACAATGGGCGCAAGCCTGATGCAGCGACGCCGCGTGAGGGATGGAGGCCTTCGGGTTTGTGAACCTCTTTCGCCAGTGAAGCAGGCCTGCTCCTTGTGGGTGGGTTGACGGTAGGCTGGATAAGAAGCGCCGGCTAACTACGTGCCAGCAGCCGCGGTAATACGTAGGGCGCGAGCGTTGTCCGGAATTATTGGGCGTAAAGAGACTCGTGAGGCGGCTGGTCGCGTCTGTCGTGAAATCCTCTGGCTTAACTGGGGGCTTGCGGTGGGTACAGGGCCGGCTTGAGTGCGGTAGGGGAGACTGGAACTCCTGGTGTAGCGGTGGAATGCGCAGATATCAGGAAGAACACCGGTGGCGAAGGCGGGTCTCTGGGCCGTTACTGACGCTGAGGAGCGAAAGCGTGGGGAGCGAACAGGATTAGATACCCTGGTAGTCCACGCCGTAAACGTTGGGCACTAGGTGTGGGGGCCTTTTCCGGGTCTTCCGCGCCGTAGGCTAACGCATTAAGTGCCCCGCCTGGGGAGTACGGCCGCAAAGGCTAAAAACTCAAAAGGAATTGACGGGGGCCCGCACAAGCGGCGGAGCATGCGGATTAATTCGATGCAACGCGAAGAACCTTACCAAGGCTTGACATGTGCCGGTCGGCTCCGGAGACGGGGTTTCCTCCTTGTGGGGCCGGTTCACAGGTGGTGCATGGTTGTCGTCAGGCTCGTGTCGTGAGATGTTGGGTTAAGTCCCGCAACGAGCGCAACCCTTGTCCCGTGTTGCCAGCACGTTGTGGTGGGGACTCGCGGGGAGACTGCCGGGGTCAACTCGGAGGAAGGTGGGGATGACGTCAAATCATCATGCCCCTTATGTCTTGGGCTTCACGCATGCTACAATGGCCGGTACAGAGGGCTGCGATACTGTGAGGTGGAGCAGATCCCTTAAAGCCGGTCTCAGTTCGGATCGGTGTCTGCAACTCGACACCGTGAAGTTGGAGTCGCTAGTAATCGCAGATCAGCAACGCTGCGGTGAATACGTTCTCGGGCCTTGTACACACCGCCCGTCACGTCATGAAGTCAGCAACACCCGAAGCCCGTGGCCCTACGGGGAGCGGTCGAAGGTGGGGCTGGTGATTGGGACGAAGTCGTAACAAGGTAGCCGTACCGGAAGGTGCGGCTGGATCCTACCCTTTCTAAGGATAGGTAGTTGTGTGTGGGTGGCTTCCTGGCTGTTGATCTTGCTCAGGGCTGTTGATGGGTCCGGGCCAGTCTGGGGTGCTTGCTCTCACGGAAGGCTGGGTGACTGTACCGTCGTGCACTGTTGTGTGGGGTGGTTGGTTGCCTGGTGCTTGGTGTAGAAAAACACGCTCACTGCTTGGTGGGCTGCTGCGGCTGTTGTGGTCGTGGTGGTCAGCTGGTTGGTGGGTGCCTCTGTGCGTGCTTGGTGCGTGTGGGGGTGGCATGCTGTCAGGGGTTCTGGGGCAGTGCGCCCTGGGTTGCCTGGCTCGTGTTCTGCTGCCTGTTGTGGGTGGTGGGGTGTGGGTGTGGGTGGGTTGGTTGTGAACTGTATAGTGGACGCGAGCATCTTACTGTAAGATTTCTGCGACAACATTTTGTTTTGTTGTGGTGTTTTTTGTTGTTTGTTTTTGAGCGTTCGGTGGATGCCTTGGCATCAGGGGCCGATGAAGGACGTGGTGGCCTGCGATATTCCTCAGGGGAGCCGGCTGGCGGGCTGTGATCCGAGGGTTTCCGAATAGGACCGGCACGAGTTATGTCGTGTCACCTGCATCTGAATTGTATAGGGTGTGGGGGTGACGCGGGGAAGTGAAACATCTCAGTACCCGTAGGAGAAGATATTCCGTGAGTAGTGGCGAGCGAAAGCGGATGATGGTTAAACCGTGTGCGTGTGATACTCAGCAGGGGTTGCGTGTGCGGGGTTGTGGGGCTGTCCTGTTCCTCTTCTGCCGGAGAGGGCGCGTGTGCTGGCCGGTAGGCTGAATCGTCTGGGAAGGCGTGGCGTAGTGGGTGATACCCCGTAGGCGGAACTGGTTGGTGCGTGTCTGGGATGGTGTTGCCCGAGTAGCACGGGGCTCGTGGAATCCTGTGTGAATCTGCCAAGACCACTTGGCTGCCTGAATACCTCCTGATGACCGATAGTGGATAGTACCGTGAGGAATGGTGAAAAAGTACCCCGGGAGGGAGTGAAATAGTACCTGAAACCGGGCGCTTACAAGCCGTCAGAGCCTCCTTATGCTTTTTTTGTGTGTGGGGTGGTGGCGTGCCTTTTTGAAGAATGAGCCTGCGAGTCAGTGGCGTGTCGCGAGGTTAACCCGTGTGGGGTAGCCGTAGCGAGAGCGAATCCGAAGAGGCGCGAGTGTAGTGGCGCGTTCTGGACCCGAAGCGGGGTGATCTACCCATGGCCAGGTTGAAGCACGTGTAAGAGCGTGTGGAGGACCGAACCCACCTAGGTTGAAAACTGGGGGATGAGCGTGGGTAGGGGTGAAAGGCCAATCAAACTCCGTGATAGCTGGTTCTCCCGAAATGCATTTAGGTGCAGCGTCGCGTGTTGCCCGGCGGAGGTAGAGCTACTGGGTGGCTGATGGGCCCCACAGGGTTACTGACGTCAACCAAACTCCGAATGCCGTTCGGGTTGTAGCGTGGCAGTGAGACTGCGGGGATAGGGCTCCGTGGTCGAGAGGAAACAGCCCAGATCGCCGGCTAAGGCCCCTAAGCGTGTGCTAAGTGGGAAAGGATGTGCGGTCGCGCAGACAACCAGGAGGTTGGCTTAGAAGCAGCCATCCTTGAAAGAGTGCGTAATAGGCTCACTGGTCAAGTGATCGTGCGCCGACAATGTAGCAGGGGCTCAAGCACACCGCCGAAGCCGCGGACCCATGGCAGTGTTCCTTTCGCCGTCCGGCTTGCCCGGGTGGTGGCAGGGGTTGTGGGTGGTAGGGGAGCGTCCTGCACCGGGGAAGCCTGTGGGTGACTGCTGGTGGACGGTGCGGGAGTGAGAATGCAGGCATGAGTAGCGATACTAGGGGTGAGAAGCCCTAGCGCCGAATGACCAAGGGTTCCAGGGCCAGGCTAGTCCGCCCTGGGTGAGTCAGGGACCTAAGGCGAGGCCGACAGGCGTAGTCGATGGATGACGGGTTGATATTCCCGTACCGGCGAAGCACCGCCCATGCTGACGCGCGGGTGCTAACCCACGCCCGGCCGCCATAGTGGCCGCGCCTACTCCTTTCGGGGGTGGTGTGGTTGTGGTGGTGGGGTCTGGGGACCCTCCGTGCAGGTAGGCAAGCGTGTTAACAGGGGTGACGCACAGTGGTAGCCCGGCGGACCTGATGGCTTGGTCCGTTCAAGCGCGCAGCCCGTCCTCCAGGTAAATCCGGAGTGGCTGTCTTTGATGACGGGGGTGAGGCGTGATGGTGACCCCACGCTGGTGGGGGATAACAGGGTGATCCTGGGGTGCCGAGAAAAGCCTCGACGCGATGGTGCCAGCCGCCCGTACCCTAAACCGACACAGGTGGTCGGGCAGAGTATGCCTAGGCGCACGAGTGAATCATGGTTAAGGAACTCGGCAAAATGCCCCCGTAACTTCGGGAGAAGGGGGGCCCGATCCCTGAAACAGCTGGCCTGTTAGGGGGGAGGGTCGCAGAGGCCAGGGGGAAGCGACTGTTTACTAAAAACACAGGTCCGTGCGAAGCCGTAAGGCGATGTATACGGACTGACGCCTGCCCGGTGCTGGAAGGTTAAGAGGAACCATCAACCCCTCGGGGTGAAGTGGTGAATTTAAGCCCCAGTAAACGGCGGTGGTAACTATAACCATCCTAAGGTAGCAGAAATTCCTTGTCAGGGTAAGTTCCGACCTGCACGAATGGCGTAACGACTTCCCCGCTGTCTCAACCATGAGACACTGGGAAATTGCAGTACGAGTAAAGATGCTCGTTTCGCGCAGAAGGACGGAAAGACCCCGGGACCTTTACTACAGGCTGGTATTGGCGCCCGCTATACGCATGCAGGATAGGTGGGAGACTGTGAAGCCGCCACGCCAGTGGTGGTGGAGTCGTCCTGAAATACCACTCTGGTTATGGCGTGCGCCTGAACCTGGGCCCGTGATCCGGGTTAGGGACAGTGCCTGGTGGGTAGTTTTAACTGGGGCGGTTGCCTCCTAAAGTGTAACGGAGGCGCTCAAAGGGTTCCCTCAGCCTGGTCGGCAACCAGGTGTTGAGTGCAAGTGCACAAGGGAGCGACTGTGAGACCGACGGGTCGAGCAGGTACGAAAGTAGGAACTAGTGATCCGGCGATCCCGTGTGGGTGGGTCGTCGCTCAACGGATAAAAAGGTACCCCGGGGATAACAGGCTGATCCTGCCCAAGAGTCCATATCGACGGCATGGTTTGGCACCTCGATGTCGGCTCGTCGCATCCTGGGGCTGGAGCAGGTCCCAAGGGTTGGGCTGTTCGCCCATTAAAAGCGGTACGCGAGTTTGGGTTTAGAACGTCGTGAGACAGTTCGGTCCCTATCCTCTGCGCGCGCAGGAGACTTGAGAAGGCCTGTCCCTAGTACGAGAGGACCGGGACGGACGAACCTCTGGTGTGCCAGTTGTCCCGCCCGGGGCACGGCTGGTTGGCTACGTTCGGGAAGGGTAACCGCTGAAAGCATCTAAGCGGGAAACCATCTTCAAGATAAGGTCTCCGCAGGAAGGACTTGTCCTTCCTGGTAGGCCCCCAGCAGACTACTGGGTTGATAGGCCAGGAGTGGAAGACCGGCAACGGTTGACTGAGCTGACTGGTACTAATAGGCCAACACAAACAACAACACCCCCCAAGCACACACACCACGCGCCCGCCGCAAGACGGTACGCGGGGTCAAAAAAAGGGGGGGGTGGTGAGCACGGTAAGCCGCGTATGCGTCCACTATACGGTCCACACCCAACCCGACCACCAACCACACACGCAGCGTGTGGTCAGCGGGCAGCCCAGATAATCGAATAACCCTCACCACAGCAGCAGACAACGGCCCACGCACTGCCCGTACAGTCGTCTCGG
>BNJT01001605.1_pt1 | contig 86271 bp, 145 predicted proteins | sample 8540491 | NCBI WGS metagenome assembly BNJT01 (sample SAMD00202455, study PRJDB9452) | human saliva metagenome | host: Homo sapiens | reverse complement strand
ACAAAGATGCAAAATAATCTTAACAAACGGTTCAAACTACTTAGTTTGAACCGTTTTTTTATTTAAGCCCAAAAATATTTGTTATTAGTATTTTTAAAAGATGAAAAAGATCGCTTGTCAAAAATACAAGCGGTCTTTTTCATGCAATTTTTACAATTTTCTTATTTAATTGTAATCACTTCACAGGCTTTTTGATAATGATTCACGCAAGCCTTAAGAATCCATTCTTTAGCTAAATTTTTATCCTGAGGAACACCATATCCATTTGCATACATCACACCCAAATTATACTGGGCGCTTGCATATCCTTGCTCTGTTGCTTTTTCGGTACCATTTTTGCTGCCTCAAAATAATCCTGTTTTTACACCCTCTCCCTTTGAATACATCACACCCAAATTAAATTGGGCATCTCTATGTCCTTGCTCTGCTGCTTTTCGGTACCATTTTTGCCGTCTCAAGATAATCCTGTTTTTACACCTCGTCCATCATAATATATCACGCCCAAATTAAACAGAGTATTTATATGCCCTGATCTGCTGCTTTTTCGATACCATTTTGCCGCCTCAAGATAATCCTGTTTTACACCTCGTCCATCATAATACATCACACCCAAATTATACTGGGCATTCTTATGCCCCTGCTCTGCTGCTTTTCGGTACCATTTTACCGCCTCAATATCATCCTGTTTCACCCCTCTCCTTTGAATACATCACACCCAAATTAAACTGGGCGTCTATATGCCCTTGCTCTGCTGCTTTTTCGATACCATTTTTATCTCCTCAAGAGAATCCTGTTTTACGCCCTCCTCTTGAATACATCACACCTAAATAAAAACTGAGCATCTCTATGTCCTTGCTCTGCTGCTTTTCGGGTACCATTTTTGCCGCCTCAATATAATCCTGTTCTACACCTTGCTCATGATCATAGATTACGCCCAAATTAAACTGGGCGCTGGCATATCCTTGTCTGCTAAAAGGTTTCCAAAAATTGGAAAGCGGTTTGATGATCTCCTTTTCAGCAGCAGCCAAACCTTGTTGAAATTGCTCCTCTACCGTATTTGCCCATGTAGCTGAAGGAAAAGCAAAAAGAAGCCCCTAAGAAAGTAGTAAATAATGTTTTTGTTAATTTCATACAATGATCCATGTCTTAACAGATTTTTATTTCGCGATATATTTGATTATGATCTGCCCCAAAAGTTGGACTAAACCTCTAACTGATTAAGGTGCAGATTTTTATGACTAAAATACAAGCGGTCTTTTTCACGTAATCTTTTACAATTTTCTTATTTAATTGTAATCGCTTCGCAGGCTTTTTGATGATGATTAGTACAGGCTTTAGTAAACCATGCTTTGGCTAAAGCTTTATCTTGAGGAACGCCTAACCCATTTTCATACATCATACCTAAATTCGATTGCGCATTTGCATTACCTGTCTCTGCCGCTTCTGTAAGCCACCTGAGCGCTTCAGAATAATCTTGCTTTACCCCTCTCCATTCTATATACATCAGCCCCAAATTAACTTGTGCAGTGGGATTTCGCTGATATGCCGCTCTTTCATACCATTTTTGCGGCTTCAAGATAATCTTGTTTCACTCTATCTCCTTATAATACATAGTCGCTCAAATTCAATTGCGCATCAACCTCTCCCTGTTCAGCTGCTTTTCTAAACCATTTCTCTGCTTCCAAATAATCCTGTTTGACACCTTGCCCATCTACATATAGCAAAGCTAAATTCAATTGAGCAATGGAATTTTCTTGCTCTGCAGCTTTTCGGTACCATTTTGCGGCTTCAGAATAATCTTGCTTTACACCACGTCCGTTAAAATACATCATACCCAAAACACAATTGAGCAAACCTCGCTTTCTTGCTCTGCTGCGCGTCGATACCATTTTACTGCCTCAATGTCACTCTTGTTTTACGCCTTTTTCCTTTCTCATGCATTCCTCCTAAAAAGTAATTGCGCATTAGCATCTCCCTTGTTCGGCTAAAGGTTTCCAAAATTGGAATGCCGCTTGATGATCTCCTCTTCCTGCCGCATCAATACCTCGTTCAAATTGATCGTCAAATAGCTTTGCCCAAGTAACTGAAGGAAAAGCAAAAATAGCTGCGCCTAAAAAGTGGTGAATAGTGTTTTTGTCAATTTCATATAATGATCCAGAGGATTATATTATATAAAAAGACCGCTTGTCTCTTACAACAAGCGGTCTCATTCTTTTTACGATTTGCAATTATCGAGTATAAACAAACTCAACGCCTTCTTCGTCTTCTTCCGACCAATCATCATCGAAATCGTCCCAATCATCTTCTTCAATTGGATTTTGCATTGCTTCTTGATGATAATCATCCCATTTGAATTTAATCATCAGCTTTTTTATTTTCTTCTTCCACTTCACGTGGGTTAGCTTCGATAAAAGTCCATAATATCTCGGGTGAGCTGTTGTACATTTTTGCCCAGTGGCCGCAGAAATCAGATAGTAATCGTCTTCCCAACCAATTTGCTCTGCAATTTCTTTTGCACGAGCTGTGCCTCTTCTTCTCCGATGGTATCAATTTTATTGAAAACTAACCAAGTCGGCTTTTTCAGAAAGTTTTTCGCCATATTGATAAAGCTCAGACTCAATCACGCTAATGTTATGCGCTGGGTCACTTTCATCAATTGGCATAATATCAACTAAATGAATTAACACACGGCAACGCTCTAAGTGTTTGAGGAAACGAATCCCCAAACCTGCACCTTCTGCTGCCCCTTCAATTAACCCCGGAATATCCGCCACCACAAAGCTGCGATCAGCGCCTACACGCGCCACACCCAAACTTGGCACCAATGTAGTAAATGGATAATCTGCCACTTTTTGGTTTAGCTGCAGAAACGCTACGGAATAAAAGTAGACTTCCCTGCATTCGGTAAACCCAGCATCCCGACATCCGCCAAAAAGCATTAACTCAAGTAATAAATCACGTTTTTCACCTGGTGTGCCATTTGTTTTTGGCGCGGTGCACGGTTTACGGAAGATTTAAAACGGGTATTCCCTAAGCCATGGTATCCCCTTTTGCCACTAACATTTTTCATACCATGCTTGGTTAAATCGCCAATGACCTCTTGGGTGTCGTTATCAATCGCACGAGTTCCTACTGGCACCTTAAAGTAATATCATTACCACGATGCCCTGTACAACCTGCACTACGCCCATTCTCGCCACGTCCTGCTGCATAGCGCTTTTCAAAACGGTAGTCGATCAGCGTGTTTAGGTTCTCATCTGCGATCAAATAAACATCACCACCATCACCACCATCACCACCATCTGGGCCCCCTTTCGGGATATATTTTTCACGGCGGAAGCTTACACAGCCATTGCCGCCATCACCTGCTTCAACACGAATCAGGGCTTCATCAATAAATTTCACTTTTTGTTCCTTATTTTTAGCTCCCTCTTAGAAAAGAGGGGAACTTTTTGTTACATTTTTCACGGTTCTAATTCCCCAGTAGATTCAAAACCTTGTTTGAGCGTTCTTGCTGTTAAATCACTTAAACGTAAACGGCTGTTTTTCACTTTTTCTTCTGCATTAAGCATTGGACAAGCTTCGTAGAAACTTGAGAACGCACCCGCTAACTCATATAAATATTGGCAAAGTATATGTGGCATACCTTCTTTTTGCGACGCTATTTAATGCTTCTTCAAATTGTAATAATTTGATGGCTAATGCGCGTTCTTTATCTTCTGTTAAGATAATCTCACCCACTTAAAAGTACTTGGATCAATCCCTGCTTTTGCAAATACAGAACGAATACGCGTGTAAGCATATTGCATATATGGTGCGGTATTGCCCTCAAAGCTCAACATATTATCCCAGTCAAACACATAGTCTGTGGTACGGTTTTTCGACAAATCTGCATATTTCACCGATCCCGATTGCAACCGCTTCAACTACTGCCGCTTTCTTCTTCCGTTAGGGTTAGTGCTGCGTTGTGAAATTAACGCATCTGCACGTTCAATCGCTTCGTCTAGCAAATCTTTTTAGTTTTACGGTATCACCTGAACGTGTTTTTAAAATGGTTTACCATCTTTGCTCTAACATCATGCCAAAAGAACGGATGTTCAAGGCTGAATGAATCGGGCACATAACCTGCTTTACGGGTAATTAACCGCTTGTTGCATATGTTGTGCTTGACGGCTATCTGAAAATACTAAAGCTACGATCTGCTTTTTAAAGTTTCATAACGATATTTTGCTGCAGCCACATCGGTGGTGGTATATAAGAAACCGCCATCTCTGCACGATAACGCCCATCGGATCGCCATCTTTATTTTTGAACTCAGAAAGGAAGACTACTAAAGCGCCATCATCTTCTACAGCCAATCCTTTTGCTTTTTAAATCCGCCACAATTTCCGGCAACATTGATTGTAAAGGCTTTCGCCCATCACATCTTTTTCAGTTAAGGTTACATTTAAAACGGTTGTAGTTTTCTTGGTTATGGCGCATCGTGATATCCACTAACTTTTTCCACATGGTACGACAATATTCATCACCACTTTTGCAGTTTCACCACATAACCACGCGCTTTTTTTCAGCAAAAGCTGCATCTTCATCGTAATGCGCTTTGGCTGCACGGTAGAATGCTTCCAAATCACTTAATTCAAGCTGTGAGGCATTTTCATTTTCCATCTTTTCAAGGTAAGCAATTAGCATACCAAACTGCGTACCCCAGTCACCAACGTGGTTAGCACGAATCACGTTATTGCCTAAGAACTCAAAAGTACGCACGACTGCATCACCAATAATGGTTGAACGCAAGTGCCAACGTGCATCTCTTTTTGCCACATTTGAGAAGAATAATCCACCACGATAGTTTGCGGATTTGCAGTTTTTAATCCCAAAATTGACCGCTTGTAATGCGCTGTTTGCGCCATTAGCTAACCAATCTTTCGATAAGAAAAATGTTGATAAAGCCTGGACCTGCAATTTCTAATTTTTCTGCAATCCCATCTAAATTTAAGTTATCTAAGATTTTCTAGCGCAAACTCACGTGGGTTGATGCCTCAATTTTTAGCTGCGCCCATTGCACCATTTGCTTGATAATCGCCAAATTCAGGCTTACCGGATTGACGAACTAAAGCTTCTGCATTTTCATCGGCACCTGCTGCAATCATTGCTTGCTTGATTTTATCTGATAAAAATTTGTTGTATATTCACTTTTTAACCTATTCAATTTTACATTCAAAAATGGACAAAATTATACCTCAAAATGCAAATTTTTCGAGAAAATGACCGCTTGTTTTGCGATTTATCTCAATTCGAACAGAAAATCTTGCAGATAACCCAAAACCATTGGATTAGATTTATTACAATCTCAAATTGATCATCTCGCCGTGAGAATGAACACCGTTGAAACAGCGCTAGAGTGGCGAGATTTGTTACAAGAAAATGCCACGCTTTTTAAAAGAGAGCGAAGTAAATGGTCGCCCAATAGGGCTATTTGAGCTACAACAAGCGGTCAAATTTGGCGGACAATTTCGTAAAAATTGTCGAGCTGCCTTTTCCTAAAAGTAAAAATTTATCCTGTTGAAGGTTGGGAACATATTGAAGTTGTGGTGCCATTTTTAGAAAAAGAATCCGTCGAGGCTTGGATAGCAAGGGATAATGACCACCCTATCAACTAGACAATCATCCGTCATTAAATGTAAAAGATTAGTCAACCCGAAGTTACAGGCAGAAATCTTGCCAAATCCTACGGTTGCAATTAGTATGAAAGCAGAAACTTTATGCTATAATGTCTGTCTGAAGCTCCACCCTTATGATATAAAAAGTGTGATTTCTTCAGAGACACATTTCTAGCATAATCTTTTATTGGAGTACATTATGAAAAATTAGGATTAGCAACAGCGCTTTTTATCAAGCTTTAGTCATGGCAGGTTGTGCACAAACTGACATTTATAGCGGTAGTGTTTATTCAGGCCAACAAGCAAAAAGAAGCTCGTCTCTATTAGCTACGGCACCATCGTTTCTGTACGTGATGTAAAAATCCAAGCAGAAAGCCCAGGCGTCATTGGAAGCGTTGGCGGTGGTGTGTTAGGTGGTATCGCTGGTTCTACAGTTGGTGGTGGTACCGGTCGTGCGATTGCAAGCGCTGTGGGCGCAATTGCAGGGTGCAATGGCTGGTAGCACAATCGAAGAAAAAGCGAATCAAGTATCATCTTTAGAGATGGTGATTCGCAAAGATGATGGTAAAGAAATCGTAGTCGTTCAGAAGAAAGAAGACGGTTTTGTTGCTGGTAAACGAGTAAGAATTGTCGGTTCAAAAACGCGGATCTTAACGTTTCTCTACTTTTAATCGCTTTGCAGATTAAAAATTCATTTTAAAATTATGTTATGTGTAAGGATGCATGATGAAAAAAACTCTTTAGCAGCTGTATTCTCAGCAATCGTTTTAAGTGCTTGTACTGCGGATTTCTATGCAGATAAAGGCAACGCAACTATCTTAGACAGCAAAGACTTAGGCGACAACAAAGTTGAATTGACTGCGCAAAAAGATAATGGCGAAAAATGAAACTAACTCGCGAATACGATGCTCACGCAACAGTAGGTGCGCGTGTTGTTGTGGCTGATGAAAAATCACCAACAAGATGAAGATTTAAAAACAATTCGTCGTTACGAATTCAAATACTGAATCTTGATAAGTGCCCGATACGTAGTATCGGGTTTATTCGTTTATTTCGCTTGTAAAATCTCTGCGAGTTCCACTTTTTCGGTTTTTCATAACGAGAGCGGGTACAAGCATCTGCTGTAGCACAGCAGCGCGTGCTGCTTCACCCGTCAATAATGGGGCAAATTCAGTATCTGGTTTCATTCCATGTAAAATATCATTCAGATACTTCATTTCTTTCTTCATAATCGAATTCAGCCACATTGGGTGCGATTTCTGGTTTACCATATTGGATTGCGCTATCCATCACTTTGCTGTGATAAATACGCGTGCGATCGTCATCTTCTTCTTGTTTTCGTGCACAAAGAAATAACTTTTGCCATCTACGCGCAATGTGCCTTTGGTGTTGTACATATCCAATTTAATCGCACCTTTCTCCCCTGAATTAACACATAATGCTCGCCCCAACGGAATGCAGATCCCCATTCTAATAACGCGAATCGGTTATCTCATATTCCATCGTAACAAAGAGCATATCGTCTTCATCACCGAATTCTTTACTTTGGTGTGCAACATTCGCAGCCGTCATCGTAAACCGTTTTTGTATCCTATTAAGAACTGCACGCAATCTAACTCATGAATATGATGGGTATAAATGCCCGCCAGATTTTTCTCTAATCCATGAAATGCTCGGTTGAACGTCTTCCCATCCTGTTCGAGCTGCATGACAATAAAGCACTCTCGCCCAATTACACCATCGTTAATCAGCGCTTTTAGCATGACGCACACCATTAAAGAAATTCATCACATGTCCCTGCCATAAAAATCACGCCATTTTCATCACAAGCGCGAACCATTTCATCGCAGTCTTGGTAGCTCAGCGCAATAGGTTTTTCACAGAAAACATGTTTTTATTTTTGCTGCCAAAAGCACAGGCTCTTTATGCAAATAATTAGGGTGTTGCAACAATGACACAATCCACTTTTCGGCGAGCTGACTAATTCTTCCAAAGATTGCGCACAATCACATTGTAATTCTTCAGCAATGGCTTGACCATTTTCCGGATCAAAAGACCATAGACACATGTGCATCTGGCTCTTCATTCATAAAGCGGGCAAGTTCAGCGCCAAAATAGCCCACGCCAACAATACCGTAATCTCACCATAATAAACTCCTCTTATTTTATTTAAAGAGATCATAAGCCCCAGGTTTAATCATGCAATTAGGAATCTATGATTTTTGGTGATTCACTTCAAAAATAGAGGATAAGCGGGCGGATATAGAAAAGAATTTGCAAAATCTTAAGAAAAATCCGACCGCTTGAAAATTAGCCCCTTAATGGCATCATTAAGGGGGCTAAACATAAATTACGATTTCAATTATTTATTAGTTAAGAAGGTCACGGCATCAACATAACGCTGAATAAATGCACCGGTAGAAGTTGAATCGCTAAATCCTTCTAGATTAATTTCATATTTATCATTGATAAAGAATGCAGGTACACTCACGCACTCTTAAAAACGCTCTGCATATTGTGTTTGTTTTGCTAATCCGCTTTGTCATAACAGCAAAGCTATTGATACCACTGTCAAAAATCCGCTTCGCCTAACCATTTGCTAAGAAGACCGCTTTTGATGTCATCCATAGATTTAAATGCATCTTTTTGTGCGCCTTCAAATAAGGCTGTTTTTACGTTGTCTTCCACGCCTTTTGCCATTGCAAATGCCCATGCACGGGTTAAGTTTTCAGATTGGCGACCTAAAAATCCACATGATATTGAGTAAATTTCACATCTGCCGGTAATTTCTTTTGATTTGGCTTGGAATTTTATATTGCAACTCAAAAGCATAGCAGTGTGGACAATAGAAAGAGAAAAGCTCAACCACTTCTTTTTGGCCACTTGGCGCTTGGCTAACCACTTTTATACTCTTTGCCTTCAAACAGGTTCAGCTGCAAGACTATTAGCACTGAATGCAAATAAAGCAGAAAGTGCAACAAAGCGGTTTTTAACATCATTTTTCATTGTTGATCCTAAAAATAAAAGGGGCTGTACTAGATAACCAGACCAAACTCCCTTAACTAATTGTTTTAAAATGGAAATTTGAGATTTTTATTTCACTGTTGTTAAAACACCATTCACATTCCTTTTAAATATAGCTCAAAATGTCTTTTGGGAATGCCATTAAACTTGCGTAAATGGCGTTTTGCCTTGATTCCAAAAATTCCCAATTCCGTTTATGTGGTTATGATTTTCAGCAAAATGCGTGCTGTGATTGATGCGAAAATGGCTAAATTCACTGACATCAAGCACATCATAACTACGAAAGGTATCCGTGTACACTGTGCTATCAGGCTTAACTTTCTCTCAGATAATTGACAATAATGTCGCTGATTGCGCATTAGGGACAACGACAGTATAAACCTTGCCATTTCGTTTGAGAAGCCCGAATACCGCGACTTTTTCCCACGACACTGCGACCACGTTTGCTTTTTCAAGTACCGCCGAAATAGCTTTCATCGGCTTCAATCTCGCCCTCAAACATTTCCAAATGTGGGCTTGTTTGATAGATGAGTAAGCGTAATTGATGAAAGTAATAAGCGGCTGTATTTTGTTTACATTAACCAACTCACTGACTGTTCTTGCTGTGACACCTGCGACAAACAGTTCAATGAGTTTATTTTATTTATGCTGACTTAAGCGACTTTTCTCATTGGTTTATTCTAACCTAAATGGGATTTTTTAGTCGTTATCTAGTACAGCCCCTTATTTTTTTATTGTGCACTTTAAGCCATTTTTGCATTTGTTCAATTTCCGCTTGTTGTGCGTTAATAATATTCTCAGCAAGCTTACGCATCTCTAGGATCTTTTTCCGTATTTTAATTCAACTTCCGCCATTTTTACTGCGCCAATATGGTGTGGCAACATACCTGCTGCAAAAAGCAACATCAGGATCTTATATTGCGCAGCTGCCATCATGTCTTGATGCATTTGACTCATACCTTGCGTTAATTCTTGTTGCATTGCAGAATCTGTCGACATTGGCATATCTCATGTGTGCTTGATGCGGTTGTTCATTAGCTTGGGCACAAATTGAAACTGCAGCAGCACTAAGTGTGATAAAAGTCATAAGTCATGTTTTGCTCCTATGTTATAACTGAATGAGTTGTAATCATAAACCTTAACCTAAGGTTAAGGTCAATATTATTTCGAAAATTTTTGGTGAAGGCTAAAAATAAGACAATCTTTTGATATGAGGGACAGAATCATGAAGCAAAAATTGTAAAGCTTAGCACGAGCAATAAAGGCAAAGTAAAATGGAGTGTTTTTCACGGAAAATCGTTTACTAGCATTGATGAACTTGAAAAAGGCTATCAATGATTATGTACGGTACTATAATGAAGAACGAATCCAATTAAAAATTAAAAAGGACTGAGTCCGATACAATATCGAAAGCAGTCCTTTAAATAACAGTCTAACTTTTTGGGGTCAGATCAGTTTATTTTTATAGGCGTTCTTCAGACCAGCATCGAAATAAAATAGACTTCCATTAGAGTCTGTTAATCTTTAAAAATTCCCCGCGACGTAAAATTGCGCTTTTTAAAAATCGTCTTCGTAATCTTTTTAATGCCCGAATCGGCTCGTGTTTATCTGAATTGCGCATTTTAATTGATAAATTAACACTTCATCGCGCAACGCTGGATAATTATTCGGCTCGCCGACTTCTTCTGAAAGCTGTTGCAAAATATCAATTAAATGTAAATCTGGCTGTTTACGCCAATGTTCACCTAATAATTCTAGCAACTCTTCTAAACGTTTGCATTTCATGAAAAATCCTTAAAAATTTCTTTGTTGAAAATCAGGGCGGATCATATACTTTTTAGCTCTATTTTTGCAAAACAATCGCTTATGTTTTTAAGCAGAGGAGACAATGATGCATCACATCAGCGCGGTGATTTTAGCTGGCGGCAAAGCTCGTCGCATGCACGGAGTCGAAAAAGGGCTACAACTTTTGCATGGCAAACCGCTTATTTCGCATATTCTTCTCGCCTATCGCCACAAATTAATGATATTTGGCTTAATATCAACCGCTCAGAAAGCGAATATCAGCGCCTTTTTCCCAACCTATCTCGCTTTCAAGATGAACTGCCAGATTTCAAGGTGCATTAAGCGGAATGTTATGCTTTTGCAAAATTCCAGCAGACTACCTATTATTTGTGCCGTGTGATAGCCCCTATTTACCAGAGAATCTACTACATAAGCTTTCCACCGCATTACGTATTAACAATGCTCAGATCGCCTATGCGCATGACGGCGAACGCCCGCATCCAACTTTTGCGTTATTGCATCGTGATGTTGCTGCCTGCACACAAGCTCTATTTAAATTTGGGTGAACGACGATTATTTTATTTTTCCAAACACAGCGTAGTGTTGCAGTAGATTTTTCTGAGCAGCCTGAAGCCTTTCAAAATTTTAATACGCTAGATGCTCTTGCCCTTGCAGCCCAACCAAAAATCAGCGCCCAAAATTTTAGGCATTACGGGGTATAGTGGCACAGGAAAAACCACGCTATTAGAAAAATTACTAACAAAATTGACCGCTTGCGGGCTAAAAGTGGGGCTCATTAAACACTCTCATCACAATATTGAAACCGATAAACCAGGAAAAGACAGCTACCGCTTACGCCAAGCGGGCGCTAATCCAACTATGGTTGTTTTGCGATCAACGTTGGGCACTGATGTGAAAACGCCTGCCGAGCAAGCGGTCGATTTTTCAACAATTTATTGCAAAAATTTGAGCATGTTGATTTAGTGTTGGTGGAAGGCTTTTAAGCATGAAGCGATGGCAAAATTGTAACCCACCGCAAAGCGATTGAAAAACCTTTGCCAGAACTGGATGAATGGACAATCGCCACTGCAACTGATTATCCGCTTGAACGGGAAAAACCCTGCTCGATATTAACAACATTGAGCAAATTGCGGAATTTGTGAAAAATTATGAAATAATAAAAAACGGGAGTTCAACTCCCGTTTTTCTAATCTGGTGAATAATAAAAGTTTACCAATTTCAATACGCTGACGGCCCTGTTTCTAAGCGCCATTTATTGGAATCACGCAACGAATACACACAGCCACAATATTCTTGTTGATAGAAACGCTCACGCTTACTAATTTCAACCATCTCGCTGTGAACCGCCACCTTTTTCGCCAGTTGTAATCCCAATAAACCACATCATCAGTGTGGTGCTGCGCGGTGACCACAATCATTGATTTGGTTCATATCCTTCCAACGAGAAATTCCTAAACAGCTGGTAAATACTGGGAAACCATGTTCATGCGCATATTGTGCAGCTTTTTCAAAGCGCATATCAAAGCACATTGTGCAACGAATGCCACGCTCTGGTTCCCATTCCATACCTTCCGCTTTTTTTAAACCACGTTTTTACGATCGTTTTCGTAGTCATCATCCACATCAATAAACGGAATACCATGTTTTTCTGCAAACGAATATTCTCTTTTTCGAATCATATACTCTTTTAGCGGATGAATATTTGGATTATAGAAGTAAATCGTAAATTCAATGCCGGAAGCCAAAAATCGCTTCCATGACTTCGCCAGAGCAAGGCGCACAGCAAGAATGCAGCAATACTTTATTGTGCCCACCTGGCAGACTTAATTTTTCACGCACAAAAAGGCGCATTGGATCTTTTGCCTTTACGTGTCAGCTTTTTCTGTTTGAGTTTCTCTTGATGTTCAAGAGGTTGGTGTTGATTAGTCATTATTCTGTTCTTGATAAATTTAATAAGCGCGATTCACCGACAAATACGCTAAAGAAATCAATGCTTGTTTATATTCACTTTCAGGTAATACAGAAAGCGCATCTACTGCTTTTTGCGCTTCAGCTTTTGCTTTTTCCATAACAAAATCAAGCGACTTATGCTCTGCCATAATCGCAAGCACATCATCAATCTTGGCAATATCGCCACCGTTTTCGATAGCATAGCGAATCATCTCTGCTTGTTCAGCTGTACCATGTTGCATGGCATGTAACAATGGTAAGGTTGGTTTGCCTTCCACAAAAATCATCGCCGACATTTTTACCCATCGTTTGCGCATTCGCAGAATAATCTCAAGATATCATCGACTAATTGGAACGCTGTGCCTAAATAACAACCGTAAGCTTTTAATGCGGCTTCAACTCTTCGCTCTGCTCTGCCACAATCGCCACACATTGCGTTGCCGCTTCAAACAGACGCGCTGTTTTGTTGTAGATAACCTTCATGTAATTTTCTTCGGTCGTGTTCGGATCGTTCACATTCATCAACTGCTGCACTTCGCCTTCTGCTAATGCATTAGTCGCGGCCGACATCACTTTAAGCACTTTCAATGAATCGACTGAAGTCATCATCTGGAATGAACGCGCATAAACATAATCGCCCACTAATACGCTCGCCGCATTACCGAAAGCCGCATTAGCGGTTTCACGCCCTCGACGCATATCAGACTCATCATCAACATCGTCATGCAATAACGTTGCAGTATGAACAAACTCAATAAAGGCTGCTGTGGTAACGTGTTTTTTTCCCTGTATAACCCAGCGCTTTTGCAGCTAATACTGCAATTAACGGGCGAATACGTTTGCCACCCCACTGATAATATAAAAACCCAGTTGGTTAATCAGCGGCACATCAGAATTTAGCTGCGCCAAAATTTCTGCATTAACCGCCTGCATTTCTTCTGCTGCAAGCGTTTGAATTTGTTCTAAAGATAATGTTGCACTCATCGTTTTTCCAAAAATACGCGATAAAAATTAGCGTGATTCTACCTCTAAATAGCGCTTGCCTCAAAAAGAATTCTTGCAAGCGGTCATTTTTCCACTTTTTTCTTCCATTTTTAGCGTGTATGATTTTTAAAAATTTTTCACAATAAAGAGTGTTTTATGAAATGTGAATGCCAACAAATTACTAAACTCCAACCCGATTTTTGCGTTCTACTGAACCAATATCGTCTTATTGAAATCGTAGGCGCAGATGCCGAAAAAATATCTACAAGGACAGCTCACCGCAGATGTGACAAAGCTTGCGATTGGCGAACACACGTTAACCAGCCATTGCGATCCGAAAGGCAAAAATGAGTGCGCTATTTCGTTTATATCGCGCACAAGCCGAGCAGTTTTTTTGCCATTATTCGTTGCGAATTACTGCCCGAAACGCATTAGTGCAGTTAAAAATATGCCGTGTTCTCCAAAGTCACATTTACTGAATTAGATACTCCCATTATTTGGCGTAGCGAATGCAACGGCTTTAGCCAATCTGAGTGAAAATGCGACCGCTTTAGTGTCTCTTGCGCACAGAAACGCGCGATTGTCTGGGGAGAAACGCTTACTACGCATGGCGAAAGCGCGCTTTGGGATTTAGCAGATATTCAAGACGGTTTACCAATTCTCGCTAAAAGCCAACCAATTTGAGCTCATTCCACAAGCTGCCAACTTACAAGCGGTCGAAAAATGCGATCTCTTTTACCAAAGGTTGCTACATTGGGCAAGAAACCGTTGCGCGAGCGAAATATCGTGGGCGAACAAGCGTGCCATGTTTATTTTTAGTTGGCAACAGCGAACAAACGGAATGCCCAGAAGCCGGTCAAGCACTAGAAATGCAATTAGGGGAAAACTGGCGTGCGAGCGGTACTGTATTAGCTGCAGTACATTATCAGCAACAACTTTGGGTGCAAATTGTACTGAATAAAGAGATTGAAGCTGATACATTATTCCGCTTTTAACGATACGTTATTGAAAAATTTGTGAATTACCTTTATACGTTAGAAGAAGCTTAATTCAACACAAAAATAAAAACCGAAATTCATTATTTACATAAAAAGCGGTCAGCTTCTTAAGCAAATTTGCAAATTGCTTTTAAAAATCTGGCCGCTTTTTAGTTTTCAACTTTCAGTTAATCTTTTGTCATTTAAACCGCATTTTTTGTTAATTGGTGAGAAATAAACCTCATTATGCCGACATGAATTAAATAAACAAGCAAACTTATTGGATAGACATAATAAAGCCCATTCTCAATATTTTCCAAACCATACCATGCAATAATAAAAACTTAAAAACCCTAATTCAAGTAATCCACTAACTGTTTTAACTTTTAAAAACATGCTCTCCTGCTAAACTTGGCAAGAAAACAAACCATAACACCAGTGCTAAAAATAACCATAAAAGGGTAAAGCAATAATTCAGTATCGCTCGGCAGTTTTACAAACGGATAAATTAAAAATAGATTTAATATAAATATAAATCCGTGGTTTAAAAGATTGTCATATATACATTTAAATTTATCCAATAAATGATAATGAGGACAAGATAACCTTCTGGTATTGGGAAAAACGCCATTGCTAAAGTAGATAAAACCAATCCCTCAAAAAAATAACGGGGAGTCTTTATATTCAATATAAGCAGGAATCAAACTTAAACAAATCAGTAATACGCCAAGCAATAACGAACCTAGTATAAAATAATTATTTGTTTGTTCACTAACCTGTGAAGCAAACTAACCAACCGACTACTGGGAAAGCAATCATTCTAAAGAATTCATTATGTTCATTACCGGTATAAAAAAACTTTCTCAAAACCTCAAATTTAGATAAACCTAAAATAAACCCAGAAACAAAATAAAATATTGCAAAGCAAAATAGAATAATGACAAATGGCACACCAATATTTTCATTAAATCTCTGACTAAAAAAATAATGGAGGCCACGCCAAAAATAAAATCCCTCGCCAAAAATATCTTAATATTTTCGCAGCATGCGATTCACTTTTGGGCGTCGTTGCTTCAATTTTTCCAATGCGGAATTAACGATCTCTCATAGGCAATATAAATCCATGCGAAAAAGCATAAATTACGCTTAAAATGACACTACATTTATTGGCTGCTCTTGCCAAAATGCCGTAATAAAAATGACTCTGCAAGTTTTTTTCTGGTACTGTTTTAATTAAATTAGTAGGAATTGATTTTAAATAATCGGGTATCGGTGCCTCAACCAACTTCTTGTTCAGCACGTTCTACTTTTGCTTGTAATAAATGAACCCTTCTGGGGTTAATTGTTCCGCCATGACATAATCTTTATGCCATTGGAAATAATTTGTCCAAAGCTGAATTAAATAATTATTCTCGACCGGATAAGCAAAAACGTTGTAATAACGCACGCGAAAAAATAGGACTTTCATCAAAAAGGCAGGGATTCAATACGAGGCTGCCAATTTGCCCAATTTTTAAAATGCCAATTTCGCCTTCCGTTTCAAAAACCTCATCAATCTCCATCAACAACACATCGACTAAATCAAGCACTGGCGCTTCCAATGGTTCTTCAACCAACGCTTCAGCATCTGCTTCATCATGCAATACGCTATCTTGGTAAACGTATGAAATTTCTTCAGGCGCTGGAGTTGGATGTCGGTTCTGCATGCGCGCTATCCGCTAAGTTAAATTCAATCGGGCAGGTCTCATAAGCGGTTGAATTTTTCTGCCTCATTTGCAAAAACATGGCTCAAATTCACCCGCTTGTAATAGGCTTTCATCAGCAGATTCACTGCTTAATTCAGCTTCCTTCCCATAGAGAATCAGCACGATTTGCGGCTGCCCGTTCTTCATATTCTCGCTGATAAGCCGCCTGAACTAACGCCTCATCAAAAGCGGCTCGTAGTGCTTGATAGCCCGCAGGATCTTCATCCGGTCGGGTGACTTTGAGTTTTTTGCATAAGCACGGCGAATCGCTTTTTTTCATCGCTCGTTGATTTAATCTCTAAAAATTTGCCAACAACTTGCCATGTTTACCTCTTAGATTAACCAGCCTTCATCATAACGTGCTAAACATTCTTGCATTTTCTTTCTCGCACGGTGGATTCTGCCCTCATCTTGCGATTCTAATTCAGCTTCAAAAATAAGCTAAAAATTCACTAATTACCGCTCGCTCTTCGCCTAAATAGTTTTCATATAAGCGTTTGGCTTTTTCGAGTAAATAACGGCTTTTCTTGTTGTTCGCGTGGGTGAATTTTCAGTTTAGCTAATTTCTCGCGTGAAGCCTGCACTTCTGCCGCACTCAAGTTGTGGCTGTTATGTTGGAAAAACCCTGGTTAATCTGAATATCTAACTCATCATTGGTTAAATCCACCTCAAGCAATCCATTGATGTCGTAACTAAAACGAACCGTAACACCTACTTCGCCTCTTGGCGAGGTGGCACAGTGACAAACATTTCGCCAAGCAAAATATTCTCACTGCTAATGGCTGATTCTCCCTGACGAATATCAAACTGAAGTTCAGTTTGATTATCCTTTGCCGTGACATAATGCTGCTCGCGTGAAATCGGCACTGGCATATTGCGTTCAATAATCGGGCTGAAACGGTCATTGATGCGTTGACCATTTGGCATATCCACACCAATAGTCGTACCCTAATGAAAATGGCATCACATCCGTTAGTACAACTTCTTCTAAATTTTGATTGCGTGCAATAAGTGCCGCTTGTACCGCTGCCCCGCGCGCAATCGCTTCATCAGGGTTGATTGCAGAAAGCGGTAAGCGTTGAAACCATTGGGCGATCGCTTTTTCGGATAATCGGCATACGGGTTGCCCCGCCCACCAAAAATAATGCCATCAATACTAGACAGGGTTAAGTTTGGCATCACGCAGTGCTCGCTCAATGGGCTGGCGTAAACGCGTAATTAACGGCTGTGCTGCTTGACGGAAATCCTCTTCAGAAATAATCGCTTCATGAACTTGCTCATCTAAGGTTAAAAGCAATCTTCACACTTTTTTTCTTTACTTAACTGACGTTTCGCATGTTCAAACACCTGCCAAGATTCGCTTGATGTTTGAATCCGTTTTCTGTGACCCTCATTTAAACTCGTGCACTTGGTTAAGAAACAGCGTTGTAAGGCTTGCACAAAAATCTTCACCGCCAAGTTGATTATCGCCGGCACTCGCGGAGACTTGCACCACGCCATCAAAATAATCCAAGATTGAAATATCAAAGGTTCCGCCGCCTAAATCGAAAAATTAAGAAATTGGTATCGTCTGGCTTATCTTGCAAGTTGTAAGCAAGCCCTGCAGCAGTGGGTTCATTCAACAAGCGACTGACTTTTAACCCCGCCATTTCTGCCGCATTTTTCGTCGCTTGGCGCTGAATTGCATTAAAATACGCCGGCACAGTAATGACTACTTCTTCAACTGGCTCACCTAAGAAATGTTCAGCATCTTCTTTTTAAACTTTTGAGCACTAATGCAGAAAGCTCTTCGGCGCGGAATTGTTGTTTGCCAAGTCGAAAAATTTTATCGCTGCCCATAAAGCGCTTAAATGCAGAGGCCGTCATCTGCGGGCAGTCGCCAATCTTTCACGAGCGGCAAGCCCGACTAAAATCGAGCCATCTTCTGTTACGCTAACCACAGAAGGGGTTAATTCATGTCCGAGTTTATTAGGAATAAGACGAGTTTCGCCATCAATAAATTGGGCAATTAAACTATCTCGTTGTGCCTAAATCAATACCAATTTGTACGCTCATTGTTTTACTTCCATTCTATCTATATGAATTTGCAAATTATGCCACAAAACTGACCGCTTGCTGCGCCATTTTATAATTGGTGCAAATTTGCTAAAAATATCGCCAATTTTGACCTCATTTTTCTTGATTATGAGCGAATCACATTTAATTCAAATTCTCCTCCACAACTGGCTAACCAAATCGCTGCTGGCGAGGTGGTTGAACGCCCGCTGTCAGTCGTAAAAGAGTTGGTGGAAAACAGTCTGGATGCTGGCGCTAACCAAATTCAAATTGATATTGAAAAAGGTGGCGCTCAGCTGATTCGTATTCGAGACAATGGCTGTGGAATTGCCAAACAAGATTTAGCGCTTGCACTCGCCCGTCATGCCACCAGTAAAATTGCGAGCTTAGAAGATTTAGAGATGATTTTAAGTCTTGGTTTTTCGTGGCGAAGCGCTGGCGAGTATCAGTTCAGTTTCTCGCTTAACACTGACTTCGTCCTGAAGGGCAAGCAGAAGCTGGCTGGCTTATGCCGAAGGGCGTGAAATGGCAGTTGAAACTGACCAGCCTCACACCCTGTTGGTACCACAACGGAAGTGGCGAATCTCTTTTTCAATACCCCCCGCTCGCCGTAAATTTTTGCGAACCGATAAAACTGAATTTGGGCATATTGATGAAGTGGTGCGCCGTATTGCGCTGGCAAAACCGAATGTGAGTTTTACCCTGACTCATAATGGCAAAGTAGTACGACAATATCGCAAAGTGCAAGATAATTCTGTCGAACAACAGCAACGCCGTGTTGCAGCGATTTGTGGAGATGAGTTTATTGCGCATGCCAATCATATTGACTGGCAGCATGGAGATTTGCATTTGCATGGTTGGATTGGCTCACCGCAATTTACGAGCGCACAAAACGACCTTTGTTATAGCTACGTCAATGGACGCATGATGCGCGATAAAAACCATCAACCACGCTATCCGCCGTTTATGGGGAATGTTTGTCTGCCGGGGAATATCCAGCTTTTTGTGCTGTTTTTAGATATTAACCCACAGCAAGTTGATGTGAATGTGCACCCAGCTAAGCATGAAGTCCGTTTTCATCAGGCAAGACTGGTACACGACTTTATTTTGCAAGGCGTACTACAAGGGCTAGAAACTCAACAAGATTTACCGCTAACCAATGCGGTTAACGAACCATTACCAAGCTATGCAGCGGACACCAACCGATTAAGCGCAGGGGCGAATGTTTTGCAGGCTTCTCAGAAAAATGAACCAACATCAGCACCCTCACAAGCGGTGAAATTTGCGCCACGTTTTGCAAAAATCTGGCGGTTCAAGCCAATCTGCTCAACGTTGGTATGAAGCATTAGTGAATACCGGCGAAACCGAAAAAGCGAACGCTCAGCCCCTATTGTTGCACCGCCATTAGAAACCGTGCATCAAGCGCCAACGATTATCGCCCTAAGCTGAACCTGCGTCTTCTGTGGAAGAGGAAGCGCCTGTAGTAAATGTTTATTCTTCACACCACGCACAAAACACAAGTGCTTGCCGTTGTAGGAAATCAAGCTTTATTACTGAAAGAAAATGAGGGCTTTTATTTAATACCGCTTGCGGATCTCGTTCTGACAAAATGGAAAGCTCAACTAGCAAAAAAAGGAAAGCCAACCCTTGCTTATTCCTCTTCTATTCGGTTAAATGAAACACAAGCATTGCAATGGCAACAACACCAACAAGCACCGTCAGCAATTGGCTTTCAGATTCAAGAAAAAGCAACTGCATTCAGAGACCTGTTTAGCGATCCCAGCTGTACCAAGCTGCTTACGCCAACAGAATTTCCAACAGCTTTTATTGGGTTTATTTAGCCAACAAGCGGTCGATTTTGATACCTTTTTCGCATTATGCGCCAATGCCAACACAATGGAGCCTATCGGAAGGCATTGCGTTATTAGCGGAAGTAGAACGCGTACAAAAACAGATAATCTGAAAATTGCCGTCGATCTGCTTTCTCTGCTGCCCCAACGTGAAAAACGGTTAATTTTGCAACGACCAAAGGCGCAGTTATAGACTTCAGAGCGGAATTTCTCTATAATTCCGCCACCTTTCCCCCTTAGCTCAGTGGTTAGAGCAGGCGACTCATAATCGCTTGGTCGCTGGTTCAAGTCCGGCAGGGGGACCAACTCAAATCCTATCCTTTTCTATCATTCTATTTTTACGCTAACTTCTTATATACACGAAATTTTTCTTAGTCTTTATCAGTATAAAATCAAATCACCCCTAACGTTTCCAACGCATACAAAAATGCCATCTTCACGGATATCTTTGGTAATAAAATCAGCAATCGCTTTCAGTTCTTCTTCTCCATTTTCCCATTGCAACGGAAAAAGCCAACCGTTTCAAACATTTCTAAATCATTAAACCCATCCCTCAAATGCCATTGCTTGCTCAGGCTCAAGCCCCTAAATAAGCTAATGTATCTTCAATTCCACGTGCTTTAGAGTTTTGTTTATAGAAAATATCTACTGCATTTTCATGCCAACGTACTGCTTTAAGAGATCGTCACCCTAACACCCCTGCTGCTTCTACGACTTCACGCTGCTCTTCACTATAATAAGCTAACATTTGTATAACGTTATTCTTCAACAGAAATCTGGATCGATAAGGTAATCTGCAGTAATCGGGGTGGTCGCTGCTTTAACAATCGCATCATCGGCAGAAACCGCTATTGCTTCACGGCTAACAAACGCATATTTAATGCCTAATCGTTGTAATTTTTCAACCGCTTGCGTAATGCGCTCCGTGCTTAAGCCATACGCACTAATCTGATTATCCTGATAAAGATTATCCTGCCCGTTAATAGTTACTAATAATTGGAAACCCTCTCATTCAGATATGGCAATAAAGCTTTAGGAAAACCACCCACATTTCGACCCGTTGCAATAGCTGGAATGATCCCTTTGCTTTCAATCGAGGTAGCACTTCCTCAATAATTGAAGTGGGAATACGAGCTTGCTTTTTAATATATAGTGTAATCAATATCAAAGAATACGACTTTAATAGAATCTGGCGTGATTTTCATGAGAGTACCTTCTTACAAGCGGTGAGATTTTGGCAAAAATTTACCAAGATTGTACTCGCTTTTCGAAGGCCATCGCAAAATTTATTTGGCGGGTATGCTAAATTCTGCCGAAAAAGGAGAAAAAGATGAATCAGGCAGATTTTCGCTGTTTAGAATGTAAAAACGTTTAGCATTATCTCATCATGGATTTTTGTAGTCGTTGTGTACGGTTACTGGAGAAAAACCTTATTGTGGTCATTGTGGAATGCCATTATTAGAGTTTTCTATGCAATGGAGAGTGTTTAAAAACAGGAACCCTAAATGGCAAAGGTTAGTTCGCATTGCGATGTATCAAAAGCCGCTTTCAGATTGGATTCATCGTTTTAAATTTCAGCAACAATACTGGCTAGATAAACCGCTCGCCCGATTATTGCTGCTTTCATTAAGAGAAGCAAAGCGTACGCATGGTTTGCAATTACCTGAAGTCATTATGCCTGTGCCACTATATTGGCAAACGCCATTGGTGGCGTGGATACAATCAGGGCGACGCTACTTGCCCGGCCGTTAGCTACTTGGTTAAATTTACCATTAGAAGAAACTGCGATTAGTCGTATTCGCGCAACCCAACCACAGAGAGAGACTTACCGCCAAAGCGCGCAGACATAACTTACAAAATGCCTTTTTGTTATGCACCTAAGAAACATTATGAACGCGTTGCTTTAGTTGATGATGTCGTGACAACTGGCTCAACTATCAACGCCATCGCACGTGCTACAAAAGCAAGGGGTAAAAAGAAATTCAAGTTTGGACATTAGCGCGTGCTTAGCCAGCTCTGACAAAATAATAGATAATTTGAAGAATAGGTTAAATAACACCGAAGATTGGTGAAAAAATAAATGATCTGCACCCCAAAAACCTGGACACCTAATTTGAGGTGCAGATTATGTCCTACTCTTATCAATTTCGTTTGAAAATTATCAAACTCGTCACCGAGCAGAATTATGGTATCCGTGAGGTGGCTAAACTTCATCAAATTTCCCATGCTCTCGTCATTTATTGGCTAAAAGCATTTTCAAGAAAGAGGGCTTGATGGCATAAAATCGCCTTATACAAACCTTCAAACACCGAAAATAGTGAAGCCAAAGATGAAAAAGAAAGACATTGAAATTCCAGAAACTACAGACTTTTTCACCTAAAGCGTTTAAAAAGTTACAACGAGAGCTCGCCTTGGCTCGTGCGGAGATTGCTTATCTAAAGGAGTTGGAGGCGCTCGACCGTCAAAAACAGCGACAGAAAAAAGAAAAATGATTGAAAGATTGAAGCCAAACCACGCATTAAATGATTTACTTCATGTCGCTAAAATGCCCTGCTCAAGCTTTTACTATAAAGAGATTAAGCGAAATTATCACGAGGTAAAAGAGGCTATCTTATCGCTGTATAAAAAGAACAGAAAACGAGATGGTTATCGCCCTATGACGTTTAAATTACGCCAAATGGGTTTTAATTTGAATCATAAAACGGTGTTAAAGCTGATGAACGAGTTAGGTATTCATTCCATTTTACGCAAGAAAAGACATGGAAAACGTGGAAAAACATCACATATTGCCCCGAATTTGCTGAATCGTGATTTTACAGCAACAGCACTCAATCAAAAATGGGTAACGGATGTAACGGAATTTCATGTTGGGCAAGAAAAGCTTTATTTTTCACCGTTGATGGACTTAGCTAACTGAGAAGTTATTGCCTATAACTTTGCGACACGTCCGAAGTTTTTCATTGGTAAAAATATGTTAGAACAAGGGGGCTTAGTCGGCTTAAACCGACAGAGTGCCCGATTATTCATAGCGACCAAGGTGTATTGTAGCGGCACGGCCGCATGGGTAAAGATGTTGAGGGTAAAGCGGTGCAAAAGTATGAGCCGCTGAGGAAATTGCTATGATAATGCGGGTGATTGAAAGTTTTTGCAATATTAAAAATCAGAGTGTTTTTACTCACGGAGTTATCATTCAATTGCTGAATTACAGGCTGAAATTGAAGAATATTTAGTGTATTACAACCAAAAACGAATTAAACTTGGTTTAAAAGGATTTGAGCCCAGTGCAATACCGAGCTCAATATTTAAGTTAACTAATCTGTCCAACTTTTGGGGTGTAGATTAGAAAAGCGGTTAAATTTCATAGTTTTTGCAAAACATCAAGAAAAATTTAACCGCTTGATTTTATTAAGAAGTATTAAAAATTATTTAGTCAATTGCACTAAAATACGACGAACAGGCTCAGCAGCACCCCATAATAATTGGTCGCCTACAGTAAATGCGGCTAAGTATTCTGGACCCATCGCTAATTTACGTAAACGGCCAACCGGCACGCTTAATGTCCCTGTTACTTTAGCAGGTGTTAATTCACGTAAAAGTAGTTTCTTTATCGTTAGGAATCACTTTTTACCCACTCATTATGCGCAGCGATGATTTGCTCAATTTCCTCAATGGAATATCTTTTTCAGTTTAATGGTAAACGCTTGGCTATGGCAACGTAATGCACCGATGCGTACGCATAAAACCATCTACTGGAATTGGATTATCACTTAAAACCTAAAAATTTTTGTTGGTTTCTGCATAACCTTTCCACTCTTCTTTGGTTTGTCCGGTTTCTGCAATAATTTGTCAATCCAAGGAATGAGGGCTTCCACCTAATGCTGCACCAAAGTTTGCAGTTGGGAAGCTGTCATCACGCATGGTTGCGGTCACTTTGCGTTCAATATCTAAAAATAGAAGATGCAGGATCTGCTAATTCTGCTTTCACGCTTGCTTCTAATTGCCCCATTTGTGAAAGTAATTCACGCATATTTTTAGCGCCCGCACCTGAAGCAGCTTGGTAAGTTGCCACAGAAATCCACTCAACTAAATCTTTTTCGAATAAACCACCAATTGCCATTAACATTAAGCTAACGGTACAGTTCCCACCGACAAAGGTTTTAATGCCGTTTTTAAGCCTTCTGAAATAACATGTTGGTTTACTGATCTCAAGACGATAATCGCATCTTTTTGCATACGAAGTGCTGAGGCTGCATCAATCCAATAGCCATTCCAGCCGGTTTCACGAAGTTTTGGATAAACTTCATTAGTATAATCGCCACCTTGGCAAGTAACGATAATGTCTAATTTTTAATTCGTCAATATCGAAAGCATTTTTAAGATCGCCTGCTTCTTTACCTGCAAAAACAGGGGCTTTTTGACCCGCTTGCGAAGTAGTGAAAAACTGCTAATATTGGCGAAATCATTCTCTTGAACCATACGATCCATTAATACTGAACCGACCATTCCACGCCAACCGACGAAACCGACATTTTGCATTGTGTTGCTCCTGAATAATTAATAATGTTTTAAAGGGATAAAGTGCATAAATACTCTATTTCGCTATAAAATGCAATGCTTGAAACCATAGTTTTTGCTGATTTGTAAATTTTGTACAAAATACCCTAATAATAGGTAGAATTGAAGACATCATTTCATCAACCATAAATGGAGTATTACAATGAAAATGAAAAAGTGCAGTCGCGATTTTAGCTAGCTTAGGTTTGTTCGCAGCAGTTTCTGCTAATGCAGAACAAGCACCTGAGAAATTAGTTGTGAAAGTACAACAATTAGATGTTGAGCATGGCAACAAAAGACGTAGGTACTGTTGAAATTACCGAATCACCTTACGGCTTAGTTTTCACTCCGAATTTAAATGGCTTAGCACCAGGCTTACATGGTTTCCATATTCATGAAAACCCAAGCTGTGAGCCAAAAGAAAAAGACGGTAAACTGACTGCAGGCTTAGCAGCGGGCGGACACTGGAATCCAAATAACGCTAAAGGTCATGGCTCTCATGGTCTGATGATGCGCACTTAGGTGACTTACCGGCATTAACCGTATTACATGACGGTAGCGCAACTCAACCAGTTTTAGCACCACGTATTAAAAATTAACTGAAGTGCAAAATCACTCTATTATGATTCACGTTGGTGGTGACAACCACCAGATCACCCAGCTGCACTTGGCGGTGGCGGTCCACGTATGGCATGTGGTGTAATTAAATAAGTCACAATAGACAGAAATAAAGTGGGTTAACGTTTTAGACGCTAACCCACTTTTTTCATGACAAGCGGTAATTTTTTTAATACCGCTTTTACCAAATTATTTTAAACCAAGTTTCTTCTCAAGATAGTGGATATTCGTGCCACCTTTTACGGAAGTTTTCATCAGCCATGATTTGTTCATGTAATGGAATATTGGTTTTAATACCTTCAATGATAGTCTCTGATAATGCGTGTTCCATACGACGAATAGCAATATCACGATCTTCAGCAAACGTAATCAATTTACCAATCATTGAATCATAATGCGGTGGTACAGAATAACCTGCATAAATGTGGGAATCCCAACGTACACCCTAAACCGCCTGGTACATGTAGAAGCGTAATTTTGCCTGGTGATGGTAAGAAGGTATTTGGATCTTCTGCATTGATACGGCATTCCATTGCGTGGCCTTTCACTTTAACATTATCCTCTTGAGTAATAGAAAGCGGTAAGCCAGCTGCAACGCGTAATTGCTCTTTAACTAAATCGATGCCGGTAATCATTTCAGTAACTGGATGTCTCTACTTGTAAACGGGTATTCATTTCAATGAAATAGAATTCGCCGTTTTCAAATAAGAATTCAAAAGTACCCGCGCCACGATAGCCAATTTCACGACATGCATTTGCACAACGTTCACCGATAAATTTACGTAATTCAGGGGTGATACCTGGTGCCGGAGCTTCTTCCACCACTTTTTGATGGCGACGTTGGATTGAGCAATCACGTTCTGCTAAATAAATCGCATTACCGTGAGTATCTGCTAAAACTTGCACCTCGATATGGCGAGGATTTTCTAAATATTTCTCCATATAAACCATATCATTATTAAATGCAGCTTTCGCTTCGCCTTAGTCATCGCAATAGATTCTTCCAAGTCTTTTTCTTGGTAAAACCACACGCATACCACGACCGCCGCCGCCGCCTGAAGCTTTGATGATAACTGGATAACCAATACGCTTAGCGATCTCTTTATTTTTGCAACATCGTTGCCTACTGGACCATCAGAGCCTCGGGTACACATGGTACGCCTGCTTTTTTTCATCGCACTGATAGCAGACACTTTATCGCCCATTAAACGGATTACATCTGCGGTTGGCCCAATAAAAGTAAAGCCAGATTTTTCTACTTGCTCTGCAAAATCGGCATTTTCAGATAAAAACCATAGCCTGGGTGAATCGCATCTGCGCCGGTTACTCAGCTGCAGCAATGATAGCAGGAATGTTTAAATAACTTTTACAGAAGGAGCTGGCCCGATACAAACGGTTTCATCAGCTAATAAGACGTGTTTTAATTCACGGTCAGCGGTTGAATGAACAGCAACCGTTTTAATACCTACTCTTTACAAGCGCGCAAAATGCGTAGGGCAATTTCGCCACGGTTAGCAATGACAACTTTTTCTAACATTGCGTGTTCCTCATCGGGCAGGTATAGCCTGCCATTTGTAAACAATCAAGCGGTAAAATTTTTCTTCAAATTTCACTGCTTACCACACGGGGCTTTGGTTCAATAAGTTCACCAACTGCCCATGCTACCTTATTCAATAATTACTAATTTTTGATCGAATTCAACAGCTTCGCCATCATTCACTAAGATAGCTTTTACTACACCGGCTTTATCTGATTCGATACGGTTCATCATTTTCATTGCTTCAACAATACAAAGTGCATCACCCACTTTTACTGACTGACCTACTTCGATAAAATGGTTTAGCATCTGGGCTTGGGCTACGATAGAAAGTACCAACCATTGGAGAAAGTACTGCATGACCGCTTACTTCATTATTTGCTGGTGCACTTGGCGCTGCAGCTAGCGCAGCCGCTGGAGCTGCAACAGGTGTTGGCGCAGCAGTGTATTGCACTGCAGGTGCTGCCACCACTGGTGCTGCACGGCTAATACGTACTGTACCCTCTTCTTCAGACACTTCTAACTCAGTGATGCCTGATTCTTCAACTAATTCGATTAATTTTGATTTTGCGAATATCCATAATGAAATTCCGTCAATTATATTAAGAAATGGATGCGTCCATCAAATATAGATGGCGGAAAAAGATTTGCGTAGATTACCTGATTTTCGGCAATTTTGCGAATAAAATCTTCTAAAAATTGGCGAAAGTTTGCTTAATTTACCACTCATCGTAGCAGTTATTTTTCAAACCAATTTGCCCTAAATAGGACAGATAAAAATTACAAATTTATGCCATACAAGCGGTCATATTTTCGTAAAAATTTCCAAAATAGGTGCTTATTTCTTATTCTTCATTGAATACCATAAAGGCAATTCCTCTTCGTTCAGCAATTTGGCGTTTATGTTTCCAAATGCGTTGAATTCGGCGGAATTTATTGCAAGTTAACGTTTTTGGGTTTCAGGCGCAATTTGCGTTTCATCTTCAACTCCCTATTTGTTTTTCTTGATTTTTTTGTTCTTCTACACGCTGATGATTCACAATACTGTTGTAATATCGACGAATATTTTCAACATACTGCAACGCTTCAAAAACCACGCGCATAGCCATATTTTTAGTCCAGTATAATGTCGTTTTCAGCCAATAATGGTAAGTTTTTCTTTCACATCTAACCAATTATCCGGATCGCCGCCAAGTTGACGGGGTTAAACGACGTACATCTAATAAATGACCTAAGCCCATATTGTACGCCGCTAAGGCATACCAAATCCGATCTTCTTGAGCGATAGTTTCAGGAATTTGACTAATCAAAAGGTGCAAATATTCCGCCCCACCTCGGATACTCTGCTCTGGATGCGTTCTATCTGTTACTCGCATTCTTTCTGCGGTATCTTTCGTTAGCATCATAATCCCACGAACACCTGTTGGAGAGGTCGCATTCGGATCCCAATGTGATTCTTGATAAGCAATGGCAGCCAGCATTTGCCATTCCAGGTCTCCCTTTATATTTTTCAAAAATCGGTTGATATTTCGGCAATACCTCTCGAATGGCTTGGAGATAACTCTGAGCATCAACATAGTCAAACTTATTGAGATAGCTAAAATATTTTTTTCCTCAATTCGAGCAATTAACCCTGTATCATTTGCTTCGCCCATAAATTCAAGCACAGCCGCTTGCAATTCACTGTAAGTACTTTTTGGCAAATACCATAATACAGGCGCTTCATCGGTTAAACTCAAAACCAACTGCAATTTTCGGCTAATATGCTGCGCTGCAGAAATATCTACGGAAGTGGCCACTGTATAAGGAATTTTGCCTTCTGCAACTTGGATTAAAAAGCTCTTCTTGTTCTGCTTCTTCCGCAATTCGCCAGTTAAGATTTGGGTTTTCTAATTTAAGTCGTTGTAGAATAGGTAAAACTGCCGAACCTTTAGGAATAACAAGCTCTTGTTTAAGGTCAGCTAAGCGATAAGGGCGAGGGGTATCTTTACGGTAAACCACTTGCCATGAGGTTGAATAGTAGCTTGCGCCAATCTGAAATTGCTCACTTAATCGATCTTGATCAACAATCCTGCTGCGGCAATATCAATTTCATTTTTCTTTTAAAGCCTTGAAGATTTGTTCGCTATTATCAAACGCTTTAATTTCTAAATTCACATTAAGATATTCAGCAAAATGCCTTGGCTAGCTCATAATCAATTCCCTGCCTTACCTTCTGCGCCAACAAATAAGAAAGTGGGTGGTTAATTAGCCCCACCCTCAATATTTTACGTTGTTGCACTTGAGTATGACGATTCTCTTCGGCTAGCATGACTTTTTGCCATGGATAAACCATATCCCATGCCCAAAGTAGCAAAAGCAAATCCAATAAAAAAATCGAATCAATAAGCCTTTCAAATCAGCCTCTTATCTATATTTGTCTAAGAATCGGTAATAGGGCATGCCTATTTTTCAGCGCCAATTTCTTACCTAACTTACCGCCAGGAATACTTGGTACTTTTTAAACCTTCAAAAATAGCCAAACGCTCATCACTGCCTTCAATCGCCTCAGCAATAATTCGCCCAGCAAGCCCTGTTAGAGCAACACCATGCCCAGAAAAACCTTGCGCAAAATAGACGTTCGGTTTTTACTCGACCAAAATGTGGGGTAGCATTGAGCGTCATATCAATCGGCCCAGCCCAACCATAATCAATTTTTTACGGTTTCTAGCTGTGGGAACACAGCTAACATCTCTGAACGCATTTTTGCAATCATATCCACATTCGTACTCGAATCTGAACCGAATAATAAGCGATTATCTGCAGACAAGCGGTAATAATCTAAGAAAAATATTATTATCACATACCGACATACCATTATTGATTAGCTATCTGCCATTGCTTGAGAAAGTGGTTCCGTCGCAATAATAAAACTTTTCTACTGGTAAAATTTTCTTCTCAATACCAAAAGTAATTCGTTTTGAAAGGGCATCGATATAAGCATTTGTGGCTAACACTACGTTTTCACAAGAAACTGCAAAACCTTCCGCAAAAACGACCGCTTGCGTATCGCTCTTTATTTGAATATCGGTAACCGGTGAATGTTCAAAAAATGGTTACACCCTAATTGCTCGCATGCTTTTTGCAAGTCCAAGGCAATAATTTAACGGATGAAGATGCCCTGAGTTGCTATCAAACAAACCACCAACATAAATATCGCTACCGACATGTTGCTGCAACTGAGATTTATCCCATAATTGCATATTTTGATAGCCAAAAGTTTCTCGACTGGCCTTCTCCATCGCGGCTAAGTCATCCATTCGACGTGAATTAAGCGCCAAAGTTGCATAGCCCTTCTTCCAATCACATTGAATACCATATTTTTTACACGTTCGTCAATGATATCAATCGCTTCAAGTGACATTTCCCAAAGTTTTTGCTTTATCAAAGCCAACCTGTTCAATATATTCATCAATGCCTTCTTCAAACCGTTGATTGCCCGCCCGCCAGAACGACCAGAAGCGCCAAAGCCAACACGAGCGCCTTCTAACACAATCACTTTTTGCCTCGTTCGGCGAGTTCTAATGCCGTGGAAAGCCCTTGAAAGCCAGCACCAATAATGCAAACATCACAAGATTGCGGAGAGGAAAGACGCGGAAATTGAAGATTAAGATTTCGAGTATCGAAATAGTAAGATTTATGGTGTTCTTGGTATGCAAAATTCAGCATAAAAATAAAAAAAGAATAATGAAAAATGAAGATGATTATAAAGGATTTAATCAGATTAAAGAAGAAGATTTAAAGCTTGAATGGCGCACCCGAGAGGATTCGAACCTCTGACCGCTCGGTTCGTAGCCGAGTACTCTATCCAGCTGAGCTACGGGTGCGTATATTGAATTGTGTTATTTATTTTATCTGCAACCATTTTAAACTAAATATAGGAAAATTTAAAAATGGCGCACCTGGAGAGGATTCGAACCTCTGACCGCTCGGTTCGTAGCCGAGTACTCTATCCAGCTGAGCTACGGGTGCGTGATAGAATAAATGGCGGTGAGAGAGGGATTCGAACCTCGATAGAGCTTTTTAACCCTATACTCCCCTTAGCAGGGGAGCGCCTTCAGCCTGCTCGGCCATCTCACCACACACTGTGTCTGTGGGTGTGCATAATACTGGATTTCAGCGAGAAGTCAAACGCTTTTCTCACAAATTTCGCATTTTTACAACATTTGCCGATCTAATAGGCAAAAAGCTGATTTTTTATAAAAAATGGATTTTGCAAAACCTCTGCAAAATCCCACCGCTTGTTGTCTTTAACTATATTAGAAACGATAACCCTACGTTTGCAGTAAAGTCATTGCCTCTTAGTTTGGTGCCACTACGTTTTAAGTTATTACGAGTGTACTCTGCACCCACTTCTACATTGCTTGAAACCGCATATTTCGCACCAGCGCCATAACCGTAACCACGGAAAGTTTCATCACCAACTTTACTTGAGGTTGCATCTACTTTCACATAAGGCAATAAATCCGCACCAACACGGTAGCCTTGTTGGTAAGCCACTGTGTATTTATGTTTTTACATCACTAAATACTTTGGTGCTGCTAATTTTGCTTTTACCTTGAACAACACCTACAAGGTTATTACCGTAATCCATACCGTAATCTACAACTAATGCAGGGCCAGTTGATTGTTTACCTTGATGCCATCAACTTTGTATTTTTGCGCTAGTTAAATCTACACCCTACACCTACGCCAGTAAAAGTCTCACCCTACAGGCGCTGCCATTGCAGATGCTGAAAATGCACCTGCGACGATTAAAGCTGCGATATGTTTCATATGTTATCCTCACTAAATAAAACAAGATAAAAATGATAAGCAGAAACTGCTTTATAAAGATAGACTCAAGAGTCTTATTCAAGTTCACCACAAAAACGATAACCTTCGCCATGAATAGTCACAATAATTTCTGGTGTGCTCGGATGATCCTCAAAATGCTTACGGATACGGCGAATGGTAACATCCACAGTACGATCGTGCGAACGAAGTTCACGGCCCTGTCATTTTTAATAAAAAAGCGTTTCACGGGTTTGAATTTTTACCTGGATTTTCGCAGAAATGTTGTAAAGCACGGAATTCACTGCGCGGTAATTTATTCTCTTCGCCTTCAGGGCTGATTAAACTACGGCTATTTACATCTCAACGTCCAACCATTAAAACGATATTGCTCAACTTGATTCCCTTCTTTATTGAGCGCTTGCTCTTCTAGCATGGTACGTTGCAATAAATTGCGGGCACGAATGGTTAATTCACGCGGGGTTAAAATGGTTTTGTAAATGCAATCATCTGCCCCAATTTCTAACCCTAAAATTTTATCAACTTCGTTATCACGCCCAGTTAAAAAAACATTAAAGCCACTTTAGTATTTTCACGTAATTCGCGTGCTAGCATTAAAACCGTTTTTCCCTGGTAAATTAATGTCCATGATCACTAAATCAATTTGCTGCTTTGGCTAAAATAGTATTCATCGTAGCTCCATCGCTCGCTTCAAATACATCGTAACCTTCCGCCTCAAAGATGTTCTTGAGCGTGCTACGTGTAACTGCCTCGTCTTCAACAATTAGAATTTGTGGATTGTGCATACTTTATTCCCTACATTCAGCAACAAAAACGCGTTATTCTACCTTAATGATTTACTAACTAAAAAAAGGGCTATTTTTAAAATTTGGTGAACTTTATCAAATTTTTGTTAAAAAATAACTTTTTCGACTGCTTGCAATCAACTCTAAAACGGTTCAATTATTTTTAGGTGACGATCATCCACCCTTTTAATTAAATACTGCCCCTCAATATCTGCTAAACTCTAAAACCAATATTGAAAATTTCTGCAATGCTTATTACGATTAAGCGTTTGGTAATCAAAAATTATCATGGTGATGCCCGTGGAAAATCTTACTTGCACCCATTTTTAGCTAGTTGATTAAGCACCGCAAACCCTTGTGGATGAGGTTTTCGAGGGCTCATGGCTAATCAGAATATCTGCTTTTCATTTTCTAAGGCTTCAACATCCGAAGGAAAAATCGAGGTTCGATGTCGAAGCGGTAAGCCGCCACGCCAGATTTTCTCTTGCGGCATATATTGGCAATAATGAATCGGATCGAAAAACATTGGGCGATTCGGTGGCATCCAAATATGTCCGCGAAATACACCACCAAGGCCTGCTATTCTTACTCCTTGAATCTCTTGCACCTTGCCATGCAAATTACGTTGCTTCCAATCACTTCCCCAAAAGCGAGTCAAACGCTGCAAACCGTTTTGCTATCATGATTGCCGTGAATAAACCAAACATCCGCATAATTGGCTAATCGGTCTAACTCCGCAGGGCTAGTGAGCTGTAAATCACCCAAAAATCACCAAAGCCACATTCGTTTGTGATGCTAAAATCGGATAAAAGATGCGCATAGCTTCCATGTGGGTCGCCAGCAAAAAGAATCATGACTGACCATCCGTATTGTATTGCTTTAAAACTGAAGTGGAATCGGTTCATCATTTAAAAATCGCTTCCACCACTTCTTTTGTTTGGTTATAACGATTCAAAATAACTTGGCGACTCAATTTCAATATAAGGCACATGATGTTTTTCTAATAATTTTTTTCAATAAAGCTTTGAAAAACGTTGACGCTGTTTTTGCGAGCCTAAACTACGCAGCCCATCATCCACCCATTTGGTATTATTTGATAGCAAAAATGGTCACATCAAACGGATATCTCTAATCATTGAATCCAAAAATGGGTGTGCTTTTGCCTTCATACTGAATACAAAAAGCTTGTGTAGTAATGTAATCGGTATCAATAAATGCAACTTTATGCGCGTGTTTTCATCGCATAATCAACATAACGTTGATGTCCTAATGCCATTTGCGGATAATCAGAATATTGCATTGCCTGCTCATCGCCACCAAGCTGTTCAAACACAAACTCACGCCCATATTCCCAAGCAGATGTGGTATTAAACACATTCGCCAATTTGCTCACCAGCACCGATTTACCGCTACTCTCGCCACCTAAAAATGGCAATGGTTTTTGACAAAAACGGACGCACCTCTTTTGGAATAAAACGCCAATATTGGAATGGATTATTTCGAATTTTTGTTGCAGAAACATTAAAACGCTCACGCGCTGGATCCACTAAAACTACTTCTAAATCTAAATATTTTTCATAAGGCGCTTTATCTTGCACCCTCACTGCTAAATACCATCGTTGGGTGAATATTTTTCTGTTCAAACAACGCTTTAACGCGCTCAGCCCAAGCTTCCCAACCGTTTGGATAACTTGGAATGCCCTCTTCATTTAAGTGGTGAATAAAAATTTTGCTTTTGCTGATATTTAAAAATCTGCTGCATCCAACGTAATCTATCTTGATTTGTCGGCATGCGCTTCCATTTTACTTTCTTGGAATAGCTTTCAAATCACGCTCAGTGTCGGTACAAACCACCACATGCAATAAATCAACTTTACTGAACGCTTCGTAAATCATATTGATATGGCCAGTATGCACTGGGTAGAACTTCCCAAAAATAACACCCACACGCTGGTGATCGTTTTCAACGATATTCAACACTCGGTGCAAAGCCTTCAATTTATTGGCACTTGGATTTTTAATTTTGCTGCTGACTAATTGATTAAAATAAGCTCGTGTCACGCCTGCTTGTTCACAAAACATCGTTTACTTTGAGGTTTAACTGTTTACGTTTAGATTGGAGGTATGCAAAATCTGCCATAGGGATACTCCCCGTTAGAATATTTTTGCTTTATCATAGCCTAAAATGTAGCATTTGAATAACTTTTTATCTCCATTTAATTTCTTCAATGCTTTATCTATATAACATATCAAACAAGCGGTCAGATTTCATGCAAGATTTGCAAAAATCTCGCCAAATTCGACCGCTTAAGCTTATAATCAGCAACATTTTCTATATTATTTGACGGATAAATATCTCGCCATGCAACTCATCTCGAGGATTCCACAATTTAGCGCACAGAGCAGAACTTGAAAAAGGTTGCGTATTATCAATTGGTAATTTTGATGTGTCCATCTTGGACATCAAAACGTTTTTAGCGCGCCTGATTGATAAAAAGTTTGGCGTTAAATTTTGCCTTCCGTGGTGATGATTTTTGAACCGCAACCGCGTGAGTTTTTGCACAAAATCTCGCGATTTTTCGACAAAATCAACCGCCTGCAAGATTGATGCGACTACGCGATAAACTCAAATATTTAGGCGAAGCGGGAGTGGATTTTGTGCTTTGTGTCCGTTTCTGTGAAAAATTTTGCCAAGCTCAGCGCAGAAGAATTTATTACCGACCTATTGGTTAAAACAACTGAAAGTGCGCTATTTAAGCGTAGGTGATGATTTTCGCTTTGGTGCTAAAACGCGCCGGCAATTATGAAACCTTACGCAATGCTGGCTTAAAAATATCGTTTTGCCGTAGAAGAAAGCCATACACATAGCCTAGAAGCAGAACGCATTAGTAGCTCACTTATTCGTGAAGCGCTACAAGCCGATAACTTAACATTAGCAGAAAAACTGCTTGGTAAACCTTATTCGATTGCAGGACGTGTTGCACATGGCAACAAACTTGGCAGAACGATTGGTTTTCCAACTGCGAATATTATGCTTAACCGCTTAGTAACTCCCATTCAAGGGGTTTATGCAGTGCAAGTGGAAACTAAATCTGGCAAATTTAATGGGGTTGCTAACGTCGGTAACCGCCCAACGATAAACGGCAGTAAACCATTGCTTGAAGTTCATATTTTCGATTTTAATCAGCTTATTTATGGAGAGGCAATTGAAGTGAGCTTTTTACATAAAAATTCGAAATGAAATTAAATTTCCTTCTTTTGAAGAGTTGAAAGCGCAGATTAAAAAAAGACTACGAACAAGCGGTCAAATTTTTTTGAAAAATAAGCAAAAGAAATGGCATAAAAAATTCCTGATAAACAATTTAGCATCATCTTAAATTGGGTATCGATCAGCCTCTTTTGGTTGCTTTTCTATGGCAATACAAAGAAAAGTGGCAAGCATAAATTTTATTAACTGGAAAACAACAAAATGACTGATTACAAAAATACTTTTAAACCTGCCTGAAACAGGTTTTCCAATGCGTGGGGATCTCGCAAAAACGTGAGCCTGATATGCTTAAAAAAACTGGTATGAAAAAACCTATACCAAAAAGTACGTGAAGCCTCAAAAGGTAAAAAATCTTTATTCTTCACGATGGTCCTCCGTATGCAAACGGTAATATTCACTTAGGTCACGCTGTTAATAAAATTTTAAAAGATATTATTATGAAATCGAAAACCGCTTTTAGGTTTCGATACACTTTTATGTTCCAGGTTGGGACTGCCATGGTTTACCAATTGAGCTAAAAAGTAGAAGGTTTAGTGGGTAAACCAAATGAGAAAAATCTCAGCAGCAGAATTCCGTCAAGCTTGCCAGCGAATATGCGAAAAGAACAAGTAGAAGGACAAAAAGCAGACTTTATTCGTATGGGAATTCTAGGTGACTGATAATCCATACTTAACCATGAACTTTGAAACTGAAGCCAATATTATCCGCACGTTGGGTAAAGTTATTGCTAACGGTCATTTATATAAAGGTTCAAAACCAGTTCATTGGTGTTTAGATTGTGGCTCTTCATTAGCAGAAGCTGAAGTGGAATATGAAGATAAAGTTTCTCCATTCTATTTATGTGCGTTTCCAGCGGTCAATGCACAAGAAATAGAGCAAAAATTCGGTGCGGAAGGCAAAGGAAGCGGTCAAATTTCTGCGTTAATTTGGACAACCACACCTTGGACATTGCCATCTAACCGTAAAGCGATTTCATTAAACGAAAAATTTTGATTATCAATTAGTCCAAATGGGCGAAGAACGCTTGATTTTAGCCAAAAGAATTAGTTGAGGCTGTTGCTAAAAGCGGGAGAGATTGAACAGGTTGAAGTATTGGCGAAACCAAAGGCAGCGAGTTAAATTTACTTCGCTCCAACACCCATTCTATGATTTCAGTGTGCCATTTATTTTAGGCGACCACGTTACCACCGACGGCGGTACAGGTTTAGTTCACACCGCACCAGACCACGGTCAAGACGACTATATCGTTTCACGCAAAAACGGCATCGAAATGGCAGGCTTTAGTTGGCAACGACGGCAAATTCAAATCTGATGTGCCATTCTTTTGCGGGCAAAGGCGTGTTTGAATCGAATGAATTAGTGTTAGACAAACTCAAAGAAGTAGGCGCATTGTTCAAATTAGAACGCATTAAACACAGCTACCCACACTGTTGGCGTCACAAAACCCCGATTATTTTCCGTGCAACCCCACAATGGTTTATCGGAATGGAAAACGCAAGGTTTACGCAAACAAGCCCTAGGCGAAATTAAATCTGTTCGTTGGATTCCTAGCTGGGGTGAAGCGCGTATTGAAAAACATGGTAGCAAATCGCCCAGACTGGTGTATCTCACGCCAACGTACTTAGGGGTGTGCCAATGACGATGTTTGTGCATAACGATACCGAAGAATTACATCCACGCACATTAGAAATCTTAGAAAAATGTTGCCAAACGTGTAGAAGAAAAAGGTATTCAAGCTTGGTGGGATTTAGATCCGGTTGAAGTACTCGGCGAAGCAGATGCAAAACTTTATCGCAAAGTGCCTGATACTTTGGACGTATGGTTTGATTCAGGATCAACTTACGCTTCTGTGGTAGAAGCTCGTCCAGAGTTTAATGGCAATAGCGCAGATATGTATTTAGAAGGTTCAGACCAACATCGTGGCTGGTTTTATGTCATCACTGATGCTTTCAACCGCAACGAATGGTAAAGCGCCCTACAAACAAGTATTAACTCACGGCTTTACCGTTGATGAAAAAGGCAGAAAAATGTCTAAATCATTAGGTAATGTGGATTGTACCAAGTGAAGTTTGGAATAAAAACGGTGCAGATATTTTACGTTTATGGGTAGCCTCAACTGACTACACGGGTGAAATTACCGTTTCACACAATATTTTTAAACAGCGCAGGTGAATCTTACCGTCGTATTCGTAACACGGCTCGCTTCTTATTAGCAAACTTAAACGGCTTTGATCCTAAACGTGACTTAGTAAAACCAGAAGAAATGGCTCGCACTTGATCGCTGGGCAGTAAGTTGTGCATTAGAAGCGCAAAATGATATCAAAGAAGCCTACGATAACTATCAATTCCATACCGTAGTACAACGTTTAATGCGTTTTCTGCTCAATTGAAATGGGATCGTTCTACTTAGATATTATTAAAGACCGTCAATACACCACCAAAGCAGATAGCCTTGCTCGCCGTAGCTGCCAACTGCATTGTGGCACATTGCTGAAGCACTTAGTGCGTTGGATTGCGCTGATTCTTTCATTCACGGCAGACGAAGTTTGGGGGTTACTTACCACAAGTCGAAGGCCGTGCAGAGTTTGTCTTCACTGAAGAATTCTATGAAGGTTTATTCTCACTTGGTGAAAATGAAAAATTAGACGACAACTACTGGCAAAAACTCATTGCTGTCCGTACAGAAGTTAACCGTGTATTAGAGCAAGCACGTAAAGACAAAAATCATTGGTTCAGGCTTAGAAGCAAAAGTGACTGTGTATGCGAATGAAGAAATTCAACCACTATTAGCACAGCTTGGCAACGAATTACGCTTGTACTCATCACTTCACAAGCGGTCATCAAACCACTTAGCGAAGCAGATGTTGCAGAAGGTGAACTTGCAGGCTTAGCCGTCAAAGTTGAACGTGCAGAAGGCGAAAAATGCCCTCGTTGCTGGCACTATGCAACTGATATCGGTGCAAATGCAGAACACCCTTCAGTGTGTGGACGTTGTGTTGAAAACGTAGCAGGCAATGGCGAAGTTCGCCATTTTTGCGTAAAACAAATAAAAATGTGGGAATACATTTCCATATTTTATTAAACTAATTTCTTCGTTTTTCTTCTGCCAAATCTCCCCTACCCCTTGAGGCTCAAAGAGGGGAATTTTTGATGAGGAATAGAGATCTTCATTATTTCGTAAGATAAATCTCCTCTTTGAGCCTCGAGAGGGAGGGGAAATTTGGCAGTATTGATTAACGAAGAAATGATGTTGTATAACGTCTCGAGTTATATGATACAAGGAAACCGTAAAATGCTGATTTTTAAATAAACCTCAATATGCTAAAAAGCAACTGAATAATTTGATGTTTATTCCGCAACAAGCGGAAAAAGTCGAATTTCTTGCAGATAGCCGTGCGTTCAAAACGCGCATTTTACAGCTTATCCATTCTGCAAAAATCCCGTATTTATTTGACCGCTTTTATATTTTGAAAAAGATGAAGCAGGGCAAGAAATCTTAGCAGCCCTCTATCAAGCTAAACAAGCCAACCCCTCTCTTGAAATTAAAATTCTAGTCGATTGGCACCGTGCGCAACGCGGACGAATTGGTGAAGGGGCTGTAAGCTCTAATGCGGATTGGTATGCAGAACAAAAAGCGCAATATCACCTTGAACAAGCAATTGAGTTTTGGGGTGCCAATTAACAAACGTGAAGTTTTTCGGCGTGTTACATCTCAAAGGTTTTATCTTTGACAACACGCTAGTTTATAGCGGTGCAAGTATCAATAACGTTTATTTGCAACAGTTTGAGCGTTATCGCTACGACCGTTACCATGTGATTGAAAATGCAACCTTAACCGACAGTATGGGTTGAATTGCTAGAAAAACATATTATTAGCCAACCTGCAGTTTGCCGCTTGATGATGTCAATCGCCCGAAAAACCTTTGAACTTCGCCCGCAAATTAAAAGCGTTTCGCAAATATTTAAGCCAACAGCAATATCAGTTTGTCGGCAAAGCACAAGACGACAATTTAAGTCTTTCACCGATTATCGGTTTGCGCAAACGTAATCAACTGAATAAAGTGATTGAAGCACTTTTTTACCAAGTGGAAGAAAAACTCACGATTTGCACACCTTATTTTAACTTCCCGCGCCTCGCTCCAGCAGCGTATTAAATGGTTGTTAGAAGGCGGTAAATCAGTAGAAATTATCGTAGGCGACAAAACTGCAAACGACTTCTACACTAAACCAGAAGAAAAAAATTCACGATGGCATCAGCGCTGCCTTATCTCTATGAGAAAAACTTACGCGCGTTTGCTAGACGTTTTGACCATTTTTATTCAAAAACAAACAACTGACGATTCGCCTTTGAAAGATGAAGAAAAACAGCTACCATCTAAAAAGGCGTTTGATCGATAACTGCTATATCTTACTTACCGGTAACAATCTCAACCCACGAGCTTGGGCGCTAGATGCGGAAAAATGCGGTATTGATTCATGATCCTAAAGCAGAATTAAGTGAAAAAGCACAAACTGAGCTAAGCCATATTCGTCAACATACCAAAGCATTAACCCACTATAGCGACTTAGAACAGCTCAAAGACTACCCAGAAGCAGTGCGCAAATTACTGAAAAATTTGGCCGCGTGAAGCTCGATAAAGTCGTGAAAAATGTTATTGTAAGAACAAATAAACATACTAGAGCAGGGCGTGTATAACACGCCCCACGCCTTCTTACCATACCTGAAATCCATATCAAGGAATCACTATGAGTGAACAAATCTACGGCATTCACGCCGTAAAAAGCTTTTTAGATAATGCACCAGAACGCTTAATTGAAGTATTGGTGCTAAAAAGGGTCGCGAAGACAAACGCCTTAATCCATTATTAGGCGAATTAAAACGTTTAGGCGTGGCAGTTCAACAAGTCAACCGCCAAACTTTAGATAACAAAGCGCAAGGGGAAGTGCATCAAGGCATTATTGCGCGTGTGGTGCCACAAAAAGAGCTCAACGAACATGATTTAGATGCGATTTTAGCCAACAAATCTGCACCATTTTTACTCATTTTAGATGGTGTGACCGACCCGCATAACCTCGGAGCTTGTTTGCGAACGGCAGATGCAGCTGGCGTTGATGCCGTCATTGTGCCAAAAAGACAAATCAGCACAACTGACCTCAACAGCTAGAAAAGTGGCTTGTGGCGCAGCAGAAACTGTACCGCTAATTCGCGTAACGAATCTTGCTCGCACCATGCGTGAGTTACAAGAAAATCACAATATTTGGATTGTCGGGCACCGCAGGCGAAGCTGATGCTGGCATTTATGAAGCTAAATTAACGGGAGCAATTGCACTGGTCATGGGCGCAGAAGGCGATGGTATGCGCCGCTTAACGCGTGAACATTGCGATCAACTGATTAGCATTCCAAATGGCGGGGTCGGTTTCTTCTCTTAACGTGTCAGTAGCCACGGGTGTTTGCTTATTTGAAATTGTTCGCCAAAAATTAGCAACTAATCACAAAAAAGACCGCTTGTACAAGCGGTCTTTTTCTTATTGAAGATTGACCAATAAATCACTCACAAAGGCTAAGCGTTTTTCTCCTTCTTCTAATGGGAGACTAAATTTGAATTTCAGTGGCCCATCAAATTTATATACCGATTTATCAGACTGAATCAGTTTCAAGAATTTCATTGATCGGGCTCCCGCTGTTGGTAAGAATTCTAAATAACTGCCATGAATTCCCGCCTCCACTTTCTTCAAGCTCAACCCTTTCGCAATATGGCGAAGTTGCGTCACTTGGAATAAATTCTTCGTCGGTTCAGGCAATAAACCAAAGCGGTCAATCAGCTCAACTTTCAAGGCTTTTTAAAGCTTCATCATTTTTCTGCTGAAGCAATACGCTTATAGAACGAAAGTCGCATATTCACATCAGGTACATAGTTATCTGGCAAGAGGGCTGGAATTCGTAATTCAATTTCCACCTGAGATTGTGTAATTTCATCTAAACTCGGCTCTCTACCCGCTTGTAATGCCTGTACCGCATTTTCCAGTAAATCCATGTAGAGTGAAAACCGATAGATTCAATCTGCCCGCTTTGTTCTGCACCCACTAAACTCGCCTGCGCCACGAATTTCTAAATCATGCGTCGCTAATACGAAACCCGCGCCTAAATTATCAATCGAGCTAATCGCTTCTAAGCGTTGTTGTGCATCTTTCGTTAACGTTTTTTTGGATGCGGCGTGAGTAAATAAGCATAAGCTTGATGGTGTGAACGCCCTACTCGGCCTCTTAATTGATGTAGCTGATGCTAAACCAAACTTATCCGCACGCTCAATAATAATGGTATTTGCCGTTGGTACATCAATACCCGTTTCAATGATGGTGGAACAAACAAGCAAATTAAAACGTTGATGGTAAAAATCACTCATCACTCGTTCTAAATCTCGCTCCCGCATTTGCCCATGACCGATCACAATACGGGCTTCTGGGACGAGTGTTGCTAATTTTTCCGCACAGTTTTCAATCGTGGCGACATCATTATGCAGATAATAAACCTGCCCGCCACGTAAGATCCACGCAGAATGCTTCGCGGATAACCGTATCATCTTGTTCACGCACAAAAGTTTTTAATCGTTAATCGGCGCGCTGGTGGGCTAGCAATAATCGAGAGATCACGCATACCATTGAGCGCCATATTTAGTGTGCGTGGAATCGGGGTCGCCGTTAGGGTCAGAATGTCAATATTCGCACGCAACTGTTTGATCTTCTCTTTTGACGAACGCCAAATCGATGTTCTTCATCAATGACCAATAAACCAAGATCCTTAAACTGCACATCATCTTGTAGCAATTTGTGCGTGCCGACTAGAATATCAATTTTGCCATCTGCCACCTTTTCTAAAAATCGCTTTCTGCTCTTTCGCGGTTTTAAAACGAGAAAGTACTTCCACGTTGATCGGATAATTTGCAAAAGCGATCTTTGAAGTTTTTCATAATGCTGTTGCGCTAACAATGTCGTCGGCACCAGTACTGCAACCTGTTTATGATTCTCTCACCGCCAAGAAAAGTCGCCCGCATTGCCACTTCTGTTTTACCAAACCCAACATCGCCACAGACCAATCGATCCATCGCTTTTGGCAAGCACATATCACTAATGACAGCATTGATTGCCGTTTTTGATCGAAGGTCTCTTCAAATGGGAAAGTGCCCGCAAATTGCATAAAACTCTCTCGATCATACTGGAATTGGAAGCCTTTTTGCGATTCACGTTTTGCATACACATCTAACAATTCTGCCGCCACATCACGGATTTTTCTGCTGCTTTTTGGCGCGTTTTTCGCCCAAGCTTCACTGCCTAATTTATGTAATGGCGCACTTTCATCCGCCCCGCCAATGTAGCGCGAAATAAGATGCAAACTGGCAACAGGCACATACAATTTTGCTTCGTTAGCATAATTGAGCACCAAATATTCTGCTTTGACACCACCTGCATCTAACACCGTTAGCCCAGCATAACGCCCAACGCCATGTTCTAAATGCACCACGGCCTGCCCTGATTTTTAGCTCAGCAAGATTGCGAATCAAGGTATCTGGATTCACCGTTTTGCGTTTATCGGATTCACGCCTTTGCTGTACACGTTCGCCTAAAAATCTGTTTCGCAAATAACTGCTAAATTCTGACCGCTTGCATTTTCAATAATAAAGCCTTGATCTCAATGGGGAAACCAACAAGCTTTAAGGCTAAATCGGCCGCCTGTAAGTTTGGAATTTGCTTCGGTTTCAAAAGCCAAAGGCGAAAGTAAATCCAATAAGGTTTCACGTCGCCCTTCACTTTCCACTGAAAAACAATGCGACCATTAAATTTAGCGCAAAAGGCTTCAAAAATCCGCAAAGGGTGTTTTGCTGCTGTGGTTGAGCGCAACTGGCGGCAATTTCGCTACATTGAGGTTACTTTTAGCGGCCGATTTACGCACTTTCTCAGCCGTTAAACTTAAACGTGCAAACCCTTTTAAGCTGACGGTTAATCTCTTCAATCTTAAACCATAACTTTTCTGGCGTAAGTAATGGACGCACTGATCGACGCGGCGGCTTTCATAACGACGGCTCGCATCTTGATAAAAACTGTTCTGCTTTTTTTCTTGAAGACCATCGAAAGTAATAAACAACGTATTTTGTGGCAGATAATCAAACAGACTCACCATCTCTTCAAAAAAAGAGAGGCTGCCAATATTCAATGCCCGCATTCAAAAAATACCTTTACTAACCTGCTGATAAATATGTTCTGGCTCACGGCGGATTTCGCCAAATTGTTCACGGAATTTAGTTCGAAAATGTTCAATCCCCGCCGCATCGGTTGGAAACTCATGTGCCGGCAGTAAATTAATCTCATTAATTTCTGCAATGGTGCGCTGGCTGTCTGTATTGAAGGTGCGAATAGAATCAATTTCATCATCAAAAAATCAAGACGAAATGGCGATTCGGCGCCCATTGGGAAGAGATCTCAACAGCGCGCCACGCACGGCATATTCGCCATATTCCAACACTTGTTCCACCGCACGATAACCTGCTTTTGGCTAATTGGTTTCTGAGTGAATCAATCGAAAAACGATCGCCCTTTTTATTAACAACACATTATTGGCAAGATAATCTGGCGGACACAATTTCTGTAATAAGGTGTTAATTGGCAGCAAGAAAAATTTGCTTATTGCCTTGTTGTAACTGGAAATAGTGCGGAAAGGCGCGCAGAGATAATATCTTGATGCGGAGAAAAGTTATCGTAAGGTAAGGTTTCCCAGTCTGCAAAAACAGAAACAGGCAAGGTGCTAAATTGCTTGAGAGCTTTTTCTAATCGATTTGCTGCCTGGGAATCTGGTGTCACCACGACACTCACACTGTTAAAGTCTTGCGCGGTTTGCGCAATAATCAAACTATCGGTATGCCCGATAACATTCCCGAGCGTTTGATGATCCTGAAATTTTCCCCTTCTTGCTGACTAATCAGCGGTAGGGTGTATTGTAGATGAAAAAGACATAAGATTGTATGCTAAATAAAAATATTAGCGCTATTGTAGCCTCCACAGGCTTTTTGCCAAAAATTCAGCTTAGGCTTATAATAAGACGTCAATTTAGCCTTAATCGGAGAAACCCCATGCATAAAAACCATGCAACAAAAAGCGGCAGAAGCCCACAATATGTGTAAGTTAAAAAGGTGAGTCGATGTTAGATAATCAAGACCGCCAATTGGCCTTTGAGATCGTCTATTCAAGTGAAGAAGAAGCATTGCAAGCGGTCGAATTTTTCACGCAAAAAGCAAAATCAGTGGAAAGCGAACCTTGTCAAATCACGCATGAAATCTTACCGCTTGCAGAAGGATGTTTGTTAAAAATGGCATTACTTTTTAGCTGCCAAGCTGAGTTAATTCTGTTTCAAATGGCTCTACGTTAGCTGTTTACCGCCGCAGTTACGACAATTTCTACTTTCCAATTCGGATCCGCCAAACGGGCTTCTACCGCCGCTCTTGGCGGAGCTTGATTGGGGCAACCCACTCTATCCCATGCGCGATTCATTTCGGCATAATCGCCCATATTCGCTAAATAAAACCGTCGCCATTAAAATGCGGCTTTTATCTGAATTCGCTTTTGCCAAAAAGCGATCAATCTCGCCTAATACTTGCTGAGTTTGGGTATAAGCATCTTGGCTTGCGTCAGTTGGCACTTGACCAGCTAAATAAGCGACACCATTAAATACCGCCACTTCTGAAAAACGTGAGCTGACATCAATACGTTGAATCATTTTTCTTCCTCTTTTCTCCTATACAGCCGCTAACAAAACGACTTTTCCCAACTTGTTGTTCAATGACCATCGTTTTGCCATCAAACGCTTTGATTTCCAGTCCTGAAAAATTACGCTGGCTATGCTGATAAGTCTGATAAATCTGCGTTTCGATTTTTTTGCACTTGGGCATTAGTTTTCAACTCGGCTTCAATATCTGGATGATGTGCACGACGAAGATTTTGTTTTTTTCAATTTGATAACGTAACTGCGTTTTCTCTAACGCCCAACGCCCTTGATATTCTGTTTGATAAGCAAAAATAGGTTGCGCTAACGGCGCTAAAATTAGCCCTTCAATCTTGAGTTTTCCATCTGCTGCATAGCGAACGTGATCTAAAAATTTGTGCACTAGGCGGATAGTCCGTTTTACACACCCACTGCCCCTACAATATCTTCGTTTTAGCCGTGCTGCCACACCCTACCAGCGTCGCACTCATCAGGCATAATGCCATTTTTCATCTCATTTTCCTGTTTGAAAATGCAAACAAGCGGTGACATTTTGCAAATTTCTTGCGAAATCCCACCGCTTGTATCATTGACAGATTATTCTACTTTAACAATCCAACCTTCTGGTGCTTCAACATCACCAAACTGAATACCCGTTAATTCGTTATAGAGTTTGCGTGTTACCGGCCCTACTTCAGTTTCAGAATAGAATACATGGAAGTTGCCTTTGTGCTGAATTCCACCTACTGGTGTAATAACAGCTGCTGTACCACATGCGCCTGCTTCTGCGAATTGGTCAAGCTGATCGATATACACATCACCCTCTACTGTTTCCATTCCTAAGCGATTTTTCGCAATGTAGAGTAAAGAATATTTGGTGATACTCGGTAAAATCGATTCAGAAGCTGGGGTAATAAATTTGTTGTCTTTGGTAATCCCAAAGAAGTTTGCTGCACCCACTTCTTCAATTTTCGTGTGTGTTTTCGGATCAAGATAAATTGCATCTGCAAACTTACGGGTTTTCTGTGCCTTGCGCTGCAGCTAATTCATGCGGAAGTAAACTTGCCGCGTAGTTACCGCCCACTTTCACACCACCTGTACCCATTGAGCTGCGCGGTCGTAATCTGTGGTAATAAAGTTAGATGGTGCTAAACCACCTTTGAAATAAGCACCAACTGGGCAGCAGAATACCGAGAAAATAAATTCTGGTGCAGCTTTTACACCAATATTTTCACCCACGCCGATTAAGAATGGGCGTAAATATAAGGTTGCACCCGAACCATATGGACCTAAACCAATCTTGGTTCGCTTTTACCACTTCTTTACAGGCGCGAACAAATAATTCTGTTGGCACTTGTGGCATTAGCAAGCGGTCTGCTGTGCGTTGCATACGCGCTGCGTTTTCTTGTGGACGGAATAAGTTAATTGAGCCATCTTTACAACGGTAAGCTTTTAACCCTTCAAAACATTGTTGGCCATAATGTAATGCCGTTGAACCTTCGTGAATGTGTAAAGGTGCTGTCTGTAGTTAATTTACCTTCATCCCATTTGCCATCTTTCCAGTGCGCAATAAAACGGTAGTCCGTTTTAATATAAGAGAAACCCTAAATTTGCCCAATCTAAATCTTTTAAAGCCATTGTTGTGTCCTTTTGTTATATGCGGTTATTTAAAAATAGTATCTCGATTTTTAAGCGAAAAATGTATAAATGTAGAGAAAATGTGATTTATTTTCCCGTTAAAACAAATTCTTCAATATTTTGTGCTACTTTATTGACCAAAAGTGGTTAAGGCTGAATCACTTGCCCACGCCATATGGGTGTAATCAACAAGTTCGGTTGCGTTTTTGCGGCAAGCCAAAGCACATCATCACTTGCTGGTGGTTCTTTAACAAGCACATCTAACGCCGCGCCCGCTAATTTGCCACTTTGTAGTGCTTGTAGTAAATCTGCCTCATTAATTAAACCTCCGCGCCCCGTGTTAATTAAACAAGCATTCGGCTTCATCAAAGCTAGCGTTTTGGCGTTGATAAGCTGCTCGGTTTGTGGCGTAAGGGGGCAATGCAGTGAAATGACATCTGCTTGCTCTAATACCTCATCAAACGCGGTATAGCCTTCACGAATGGTTGTCGCGACGTTGATGTTCTGCAAAAAGTACGCGCATTCCGACTGCTTGTGCCAGTCTTGCGACTTCATTCCCGATACAACCTCGCCCGATAATGCCGAGTGTTGAACCCCGTACATCGCTAATCGGATAATCAACATAACAGAACTGTCCGCAAGTTGCCCATCGTTCCGTCGAAGTTGGTCACGATGATAGTCAATTAAACGATGTTTCAGCGCATAAATCATTCCGATCACATGTTCCGGCACAGTCACCGAAGAATAACCTGTGACATTTTTAACAGTAATGCCTAATGCTTTCGCGGCCATCAAATCAATATTATTCGTACCGGTTGCGGTAACCGCAATTAACTTAAGCTTGGGTAATTGGCTTAAAAATTTCATGATTTAAAAATCACTTTGCTGGTAATAATAATGTCAGCATCTTTCGCCCGTTCTAAGACCTGTTCAGCTGGAGTATGTGCATACCGGTTAATTGATGCGGAAATGAAAAACTAGGAATATGGTGGCTGGCAGGAATGCCGGTGCTGTCTAGAAATACGATATTCATGGAAAATTCCTTATCGCTGAGATCGAAAAACAAGCGGGTCATTTTCGCAAAAATTTTTACAAAAATGACCGCTTGTAGATTAGTTCGCTGTGTCTAATTCAGGGAATGATTTTACTAAATCATCAATCGCTTTCATTTGTGAAACAAAAGCTTCAAGTTTCGCTAATGGTAACGCTGAAGGGCCGTCACATTTCGCATTGTTTGGATCCGGATGCGCTTCTAAGAATAAGCCTGCTAAACCTACTGCCATTTCCCCGCGCGGGCAAGCTCGGTGACTTGCGCACGGCGTCCGCTTGATGCAGCACCAAATGGGTCGCGACATTGTAGAGAGTGCGTCACGTCAAAAAAATCACTGGGCAGCCGTTTGAAACGTTTTTCATCACGCTAAACCCCTAGCATATCCACCACTAAGTTATCGTAGCCAAAGTTGGTGCTGCGGTCACAAAGAATCACTTTATCGTTACCACATTCCGCAATTTTTCTACGATATTTCCCATTTGCCCTGGACTTAAAAATTGGGGTTTTTCACGTTAATCACTGCACCTGTACGCGCCATGGCTTCGACTAAGTCAGTTTGGCGAGCAAGGAAAGCAGGAAGCTGAATCACATCAACCACTTCCGCAACAGGTTGGCATTGATAGATTTCATGCACGTCTGTAATAATGCTCACCCAAAAAAGTTGATTTTAATTCTTGGAAGATTTTTAAAACCTTCTTCCATTCCTGGTCCACGGTATGAATGAATAGATGAACGGTTTGTTTTATCAAAAAGAGGCTTTGAATACATACGGCACGTTGAGTTTGTTTGTTACTTCAACATAATGTTCACACACACGCATTGCCATATCACGGCTTTCTAATACGTTCATTCCACCAAATAGGGTGAAAGGTTTGTCGTTAGCAACATCAATATTGCCAACTTTAACGATTTTATTGGTCATAAGGGAGTCCTTTGTTGAGGGGCTGCCGCTCTGCAAGCGGTCGGATTTTAGTGAAGATTTGAAAAACGCCATCAAAAACTGATGGCGTTTTTATTTGACTGACATTTTACCCTGTTTAAAAAGGGTTTCAAAATGTTATTAGATATAGCCGTAAAGCCCTGCGAAGAGGTAGCCGAACAAGCAGGCAGTAAATACGCCGATTAAGCCCGGTAAAATAAAGCTATGGTTAATCACGAATTTACCAATGCGAGTTGTACCTGAACGGTCGAATTGAATTGCCGCTAAGTCACTTGGGTAAGTTGGTAAGATGTAGTAACCATAACAAGCACTTGCGAAGGCTAAAATCACACCTGGTTCTACACCGATATTTAATGCAAGTGGAACGAATGCCACTCAATGCCGCTGCTTGTGAGTTTACGAATTTAGAGATAAGTAACAACATTACCGCATAAGTCCATGGATGCGCTTTTACAATATCACCTAATGCGCTTTTCATCATCGGGGTATGTACAGCGAACATGGTTTCCGCTCATCCAAGAAATCCTGAATACCGCCACTAAAGCAATCATACCAGAACGGAAAATTTCGTTTTTACTGATTTTTACCTGTATCTGTTTTTAGTAAAAATCACAATTAAAGCACCAGCAAGTAACATGAAAAATTTGAATCACGTGTACCATGCCCAAAGGCGCGCTTTTCTTGATGCTATCTTTTAATGCGATAGTCGCATCTGCAATCGTTTCAGATTGACCATTTGCTGTTAGTACCACTTGGCCATTTTCTGCTTGTAAACTTTGGGTCACATTACCTTTTGGCATCTACAATTTGAACGTTGTCATAAGCTGTTTTTGCTTTAGCTTTTACTTTCTTTTACATCTAAGTTACTACGCCATTTTGTGCTTGCGCCAAAAATTTGGCCATCTTTAACATTGAAGCTTTCTACGGCTTTATTATCAACTACAACTTCAACCACTTGTGCTGGCGTATTTTTCTCAAATGATGGACGAAGCTCTTTGAAATAACTCTAATAAAGCAACCAGTAAAATCGTCCTGAAGAAAAATCCACATCGCAGTCCAGCTAGATTGTGGTAATTTTTGTCTAATAATGAAGTGCTATCACCATAAAACATATTTACGGAATTCTGGATCTTTAATTTTCGCTTGGAAGTCTGCATCTTTGTCTAAATCTTTACCTCTAAACCAGCTGAAAATCCCTGATAGCTAATACCCCGAAAAGGTTGATGGTACGGTCACTTTTAATAAATCTAAGTAACTGTCGAAACCAGCAAGTGGGTTTTTCGCATTCACTAAGAACGTAGTTAAAGTTACCACCGCCACAGACACCGGTGAAGCGATAATCCCCATTTGAGAAGCAATTGAACTTGCTGCCATTGGACGCTCAGGGCGAATATCATTTTTAATCGCGATGTCATAGATAATCGGTAACATAGTGTAAACCACATGCCCTGTTCCACACAAAATGGTAAGAGTACAAGTGACTAATGGCGCAAAAAAATACTTACATATTTTTGATTTTTACGCAGTAATTTCTCAGCCACTTGCAACATGACATCTAAACCGCCACTGGCTTGTAAGGTTGCTGATGTTACTACTACCAAAAATCGTTAGCATGACATCAATTGCGGGCTTACCCGGTTCAATACCAAAGCCGAATACCAATACGATTAAGCCGATACCACCTAGCATACCCAGTGCAATACCACCTTTTTCGCGCCATAGAATAAACAGATCAACACAATGACGAGCTGAATCGCAAATTGTGCACCTTCCCCTAGGGTTCATAAGAAAGTCCATAAATTACTCTCTTTCGGATTATTAGAATGACTAAATTGAGTGTAGCATACCCCTGTATACTAAAACACCGCCTTTCTTCGCAGAATTTGATATAGATAAAGATTTAGGCTAGTTGAACGTTTGCGTTGCTACTTTAAAGAATAACTAAACCCAACGACGTACACGCGCACAATAATCTTGATAATCCCGCCCAAATTTTCAGTAAGCATTCGCTCTTCAGGCAAAAATCTGGAAAAATTTGAATAGAAGCTAATAAACAATGGCAACACCGACAATGCCCAAAGATTTCCCTCGCCATAAAGCAAAAAGCAATCAACAAAATAGCAAGGCTTAAATACATTGGATTGCGACCAGCGAAAATGCCGTTTTGAACAAGCGCAGAAGTCGCTTCTATTCGGCGAGGGTCAATCGTAGTTTTAGCTTGATAAAATGCCCATACACTCAAGCCACCAGTAATGGTGGCAATACGCCTAACGCCACTGCAAGCGGTCGAAAAAGGCAACACTTTGCAATGAGGAAAGAGGCTCATCAAGCCCTAAAGCAATAAATAAAAACAATTGGCGGTGGCAAGCTTTTCATGATGAAAACTCCTAAATGAATTGTAATTTATAACGGGCGAATCTGCCCATTTTCAACTTCGAAATGCTTATCATCTGGTTGAATCAGCCATTGCATTTGGTTGAGTTGTTCATGCGTAATTGCAGTCACAAAAAACTTGCGCTTGGCTTTCACGCAAACGCTGTGCTAATAGCGCACGCTTAGTTGGATCAAGCTTCAGAAGCAAAAGTCATCAATAAGAAACAAACACTGACGAGATTTGTTCGCCACTAAATGTTCTCCTTGAGCCAGTCTTAAAGCACACATCAATAATTTTAATTGCCCGCGAGAAAGCACATCTTCAACCGGCAAACCACTGGTTCTAAAACGAAAATCCGCCTTTTTGCGGCCCAACCATGGTATAACCTACCGATTTATCTCGTTCAAAGCCCTGAGCTAAAAATCTGCATAATCTGCCCCCTTCTCCCAACCTTGATGAAAACTCACATTCACACTTAATTCCGGTAAAAAGAATTGCACGGTTTTTCAATTTCAGGACGCAAGGCTTCCGTATATTCAGCACGCATAGCGCTTACAATTTCAGCACATTTTACTAATTCAATATCCCAGGCTTTCAGCGCATGATAATGGTGGACTTGGTGTAATGCTGCATTACGCTGTTTGAGTAAACGTTTAAGCTCAGTTTTGCCCAGTGGGCATAGAATTCAGTATGTTGATGAAACAGTCCCCAATCAAGGAAAGCACGGCGAAAACTTGGCCCGCCATTGAGCAAAGTTAACCCTTCAGGCGTGATCACTTGCATGGGTAATACATGTGCCAAATCAGCAATTTTATTGCCATCTTCTCCGTTAATTTTTAGTGTTGTATCGCCAGAACGTGAATTCCGACAGACCAGCTATGCTGTGCTTTCTTCCAAGCGCCCATGTAAAACGAATCATCTGCTTCGTGATGAATCACTCGCTGACTCACATGGCTTTTTAAAAATGAACGACCATGCCCCTAAATAAAAATGGCTTCTAGCAGACTGGTTTTTCCACTACCATTTGCACCGACAATAAAAGTTAAAACTTGGACTAGGTTCTAAATCAACAGATTGTAGATTGCGGAAATTTTGAATAATCAGGCGAGATAATGGCATAGGAGTGTATAAAAAGAAGTTTTTATTGAATCTCCCTCCAATTGCGGAGGGAGAAAAATTTAACAATTACAACCGCATCGGCATAATGACATATTCTGCCGTGCTGTTATCGCAATCTTCAATTAAGCAGCTAGAGCTAGCATCAGACTAAATTAAAACGTACACGCTCACATTTTTAACGTGTTAAGCACATCCAATAAGTAGCTCACATTAAAGCCAACTTCCATTTCTGGGCTTTGGTAGTCACATCAATAATTTCTTCTGCTTCTTCCTGTTCTGGGTTATTTGCGGTAATTTTTAAGCACGTTATCTTTTTAAGCGCTAAACGCACACCACGGAATTTTTCGTTAGAAAGAATCGCCGCACGCATTAAAGCACGTTTTAACACTTCGGTTTCTGCTTCTAAAATCGATCTGCGTTGCGAGGCAATACTCGGCGATAATCAGGGAATCGACCATCAATCAGTTTTGAGGTAAAAGACAATGCCATTCATTGAAACACGAATGTTGCTTGAACCAATTTCTAAACGCACAGGCTCTTGATTGCCTGAAACCAAACGAGAAAGTTCAAGAACCGCTTTGCGTGGCACAATAACGGAATGGGTTGTCAACTCTTGACTTAATGCCATCGTACAAACCGCTAAACGGTGGCCATCTGTTGCAACTGTGCGTAATAAATTCTCTCGGTTTCAAATTTCATCCCGTTTAAGAAATAACGCATCTTGGTTTGCCATAGAAAATTGGGTCGCATCAATTAAACGTGCAAGAGTGGATTGATCAATGGTGAAATCCACTTCTGGCTTCCAATCCATTAAATTCGGATAATCACTTGCTGGCAAAGTCGCTAAATTAAACTTACTTCTTGCCGCACGCACTAAAGCTCTATCTTCCTCAAACTGTACCGAAATCATGCTATCTTCCGGTAAGCTTCGGCAAATATCTAAAAATTTTTCGCAGGAATGGTAAATTTTCCCTCAAATTCGACCGCTTGTTCTAGCGTTGCAAGCGTCGTGAGCTCGACTTCTAAATCCGTCCCTGTCATTGATAACTGGTTACCTTGGATTTCAAGCAAGATATTGCCAATCACAGGCAGCGTTGGGCGATTGCTTAATACGCCACAGACCTGTTGTAATGGTTTGAGTAACTGTTCTCTGGTAATCGTAAATTGCATAATGTTGCCTATGTTTGTCTAGGAAGAAAGTTTTCTGGTTAAATTAGTATAATCTTCTTTGTATGCTGCTTTCACTTTCACGCAGCTTGTTAATTGCTTTTACATGCATGCATCACGGTGGTGTGATCGCGTCCGCCAAATTCACGGCCAATTTCAGGTAAAGCTATGGTTGGTTAGCTCTTTAGCCAAAGCCATTGCCATCTGACGTGGACGAGCCACTGAGCGGGTACGAAGTTTGGATTTAATATCCGCTAACTTAATATTGTAATACTCTGCCACAACACGCTGAATATTTTTCAATCGTAATTAAATGATCGTATGAAGCAAAGAGATCGCGTAAGGTTTCACGCACCGTATCTACGGTAATCGGTTGTTGTTTCCATTTTCGCCATGCAATCAATTTATTCAGTGCGCCTTCTAACTCACGCACATTGGTACGGAGTTTTTGCGCCATCATATAAAGTAGCATCATCAGAAATTTCTGCGCCTCGATCCTCTGCTTTTTGCGTAAAATAGCGACACGCGTTTCTAATTCTGGTGGTTCAATCGTAGAACTGATCCCCAACTCAAACGAGATTTAATGGCTGGATCAATGCCTTCTATATTTTTCGGGAAAAATATTCGAAGTCAGCACAATCTGTTTTTCTGCTCTAATAACGCATTAAACAGATGTAAAATTCTTCTTGTACTTTCGGTTTATCTGCTAAAAAATTGAATATCATCAATCATCAACACATCAAGCGAACGATAGAATTTTTGAGTTTATCCGCTTCCACACTGCTAGTGTTGATCGCTTTTAGAATATCACGATAAAAACGTTCAGAGTGAATATAAAGCACGCGCAGATTTGGTGAGCGCTGTAATAGCGCATTACCGATAGCATGTAATAAAATGGGTTTTTCCCTAAACCGGTACCAGCATATAGCGAGAAAAGGATTGCAATGTGTCTGCCCTAAATCGCTCACCACTTGTTGTGCAATCGCTTTTTGCCAGTTGGTTAGATCGTCCTTGAACGAAATTATCAAAGTTTTGGTTAGTATCAATCCTGTGCGCAATCCACTTTCTGGCTTTTGCACGATGGATTCAGTTTGAACAGATCGGCTTGATTCAACTGGTTTAATCCCAACTTCGATCGACACCTTTAACCCTTCATTTTTGATAAAAACGAGCGAGATCGATAATTTCAGCAAGAAATTTGTCTTTTCACCCAGTTCTCAACAAATTGGTTGTGCGCATAAAGTGTGAGCTCTCCATTGGCAAAACTCGCCTGTAATGGGCGAAGCCAAGTATTATAGTCTGTTGGTGAGACTTTGGTTTGTAAATGATGTAAAACAATCAGCCCAAAGAGAAGACACGTTTTGCTCCAAAAATTTGTTGTAGAAAGATTGGGTATAATACCCGAAAAATCTTGTGGAGATCTTGCAAAATTTTCACAAAAACGACCGCTTGCATTTAAATTTTGCGGGCGGATCTTATCGTTTAAATGCGCATGTGACTTTCTACAAGCAATTTCATCAAATTTCCGTTACAATATGCGCAAATTTTAGTTCTCCTTTATTAACATATATCAAGAATGAAAGACTCTATTATCAGTAAATTAGACAGTTTAAGTGAGCGTCACGAAGAGCTTCAAGCCTTATTAGGTGATGCTTCAGTAATTAGCGATCAAGACAAATTCCGATGCTTATTCGAAAGAATATTCTCAACTTGAAGAAGTGGTTGGCACTTTCAATCGTTGGAAAAACTCAACAACGATATTGAAGAGGCTCAACTGCTTTTTAGACGATCCGGATATGAAAGATATGGCAGCAGAGAAATTGCCGAAAAACAAAGCTGAGATCGAAAGTTTAGAACAACACTTACAAATTTTATTGCTACCGAAAAGATCCAAACGACGAATACAACGCATTCTTAGAAATTCGTGCCGGTACAGGTGGTGATGAAGCTGGAATTTTCGCTGGCGATTTATATCGTATGTATAGCCGTTATTGTGAAAGCAAACGCTGGCGAATTGAAGAAATGTCTGCCAACGAAAGCGAGCAAGGTGGATATAAAGAAATTATCGTAAAAATTTCAGGTGAAGGTGTTTATGGTCAGCTGAAATTTGAATCAGGTGGTCATCGTGTTCAACGCGTACCAAAAAACTGAATCACAAGGCCGTATTCACACTTCTGCGTGTACTGTCGCTGTAATGCCAGAATTGCCAGAGTCTGAAATGCCTGAAATCAATCCTGCAGATTTACGTATTGATACTTACTGTTCATCTGGTGCAGGTGGTCAGCACGTTAATACCACTGACTCCGCGGTACGTATTACGCATATTCCAACAGGGATTGTCGTTGAATGCCAAGACGAGCGTTCACAACATAAAAAACAAGGCAAAAAGCAGTTAGCTGTATTAGCTTCCCGTATTGTACAAGTTGAACAAGAACGTCAAGCGGCAGAACAAGCAGATACACGCCGTAATTTATTAGGCTCGGGAGACCGTTCAGATAAGATCCGAACATACAACTACCCACAAGGCCGTGTTACTGATCACCGAATCAACTTAACGGTTTATCGTTTAGATGAAGTAATGAATGGTAAAAATTGATGAACTTATTCAGCCAATTATTACCGAATACCAAAGCAGATCAATTAGCTGCTTTTATCTGAAAAATCCATAATCAAAGGGCTACCCTTTTTATTTACTTTATTAGGAACTGTTATGAAAAACTATTATTAGTTGCAAGTATTTGCTTTTACTCAGTGGCTGTCACCTTTTACGCAATCAGGGACTAGCACAACGACTTCACAACCACAAACTTCAGTAGATACATTAACCGCAAAACATTTTGTTGGCAGATGGAACTGTGAAATGGATGGTGGCAAAGTTGGAAGCTCAAAACCAAGTTAATCTAGGCGAAGATGGTGTAGCAAAATACGTTGGTTTTGATTGCAATGCCAAAAGAAAACCCTGCATTCCAATTTGAAGTCACCCGCGATGGACTTGGTCGTTTGCTAACAATACGCTTGCCTATGTGTTTAAGAAAAGTTCAGTAAAACGTGCGCATACTGATGCTATGTTAAATAACATCAACAGCGACAAAGACGTACAAGCAATGGAAAAAGAATACTTTTCAAGCGTGAAAGCACAAATGTCTAAAGCTAACCAAAAACCAATTATGCTAAAAGTGAGCAACTTCTCCCAACATCGTTTTACTATTAGTCAAACTGTTGAAAACACTGAGCGTTCTGGCCTCTGCTCACGTCCAATGGCAAACTAATCTCTATGCTAGCGAGAAGCACAGCTTGGTTGTGCTTTTTCTTTAAAATCTTACATAACGCAAAAATATGAAAAAAATATCTCTTTTCCCTTACAACTTTATTTCTTTTATTAGGTTGTACAACCCCAAATAAAATAAGCATAAAAGAAAAGGATTTAATGAACCAGATGTGGGTTTGCAATCAGAGATTTCAGGCACAAATATTCGTATTCTTGAAACATTAGAGTTTTATGATAAAACTGTAAAACCCAGCGACAAATAATAACGAATATATGAATACTGCTCTCTTCTACCCAAAGAAAGACGATAAAGCGTTAAAACTTCATTTTCATGAATTAGGGAAGCTGGAAAAATTGTTGGCAATAAACTCTTTTATTTTGTGCATTTCTTAGAAAATAAGAACAATATTGCAGACTTAATCGGAATAATAAATCAAAAGCGGAAATCAGAGACATCAGCTAGAAAATGCATTCAAATTATAAAGGGCAACCTTACAAACCTGAAGAGCTCGAACCAACAGAAGTTACCATTTCAGAATTTACCCCAAACGCGTTTACATTTAAGCAAAATTGCTTCTCACTACGCTCGTCATGGAAAAATGTATAACTCAAAAAAACTTGATGAAAAACTTTTAGACCAATAATTACTTATGAACTACACCGACTGGTTAGCCTTTGCGATAAACACTTTAGCGCCTAATAAAAGCCACCGATCCTTATCTTAATCCTAAAACCGATGCAAATTTGCTATTACAAGCGGTCACAAAACGATCGAAATCAGCCATTTTTGCCTTTTGGCGAAACAGAATTAACGGAATCTGAAAACGCACAACTCACTACATTATTAGCGCGTCGTGTGCAAGGTGAGCCAATGGCATATATCTTAGGTGAGAAAGAATTTTGGTCTCTTACTTTAAAAACCTCACCGCATACGCTGATTCCTCGCCCTGATACCGAATGTTTGGTTGAACAGGCGCTAAATTGGGCTAACAAGCGGTTAAAAACGCAAGCACATTTGCAAATTTTTAGATTTAGGCATCTGGCACTGGCGCGATTGCGCTTGCATTAGCCCACGAACTAGGCGAAAAAGCACATATCATCGGCGTTGATTTTAAAGCAGAAGCTGTGGCACTTGCACAAGAAAAACCAAGCCAATTTAGGTTTGCACAATGTAGCATTTTTACAAAGCAATTGGTTTAGTACCCTTGAAAAATCGTACCTTTTGACCTTATTGTGAGTAATCCACCCTTATATTGATGCAGAAGACAGCCATCTCAACGAAGGCGATGTTCGTTTTTGAGCCATTAACTGCATTGGTGGCAGATAACCAAGGATTAAGTGATTTAGCCCATATTATTTGCCATGCCCCTGCATATTTAAATGCGAAAAGGCGCACTATTTCTAGAACATGGCTGGCAACAAGCAAATGCGGTACAATCTTTATTTCGTGAAAATGGCTGGGTTGAAATTCAACCTATGCAAGATTATGGTGGACAAGACCGACTTACCAAAAGCAGAACAGGCAAAAATAATGGATATCATTGAACAACTTTTAAAAAGAAATCTCCTCAAATGAAGGACAAATCAGCCAAACTGAAACTCAAAAATATCTGTTTTCAAGAAATGCGCCGTCTTTCCGCTTTTAGTAGATGATGAAATTTCTGATAAACAAATTATTGCCAAAATGTCGCCATTGGTACGCAAAAGCAAAATTAGCTGTGACCGCAGAAGATTGCCAAACGCGTGTTGAGCAACTCATTGAGTTTGTCTATCGCACTTTAGGTTTTTCATTGTGAACCGGAAGGTTATTTCAACAGCAATTGCATTTTGCTGCATAAAGTATTAAGTGAGCGAAAAGGAATGCCTATTTCCATGGCTGCGATTGTGCTTTACCTTGCTGCTTTCACTGGATTTACCGATTTTTGCGGTAAATTTTTCCAACCCAACTGATTCTTCGTGCTGAATTAACGCACGCTGATGGCAGACGAGAAACCCGCTTTTATCAATCCATGGCAAGGCGATTACGTCAGTGTTGAAGAATTAGAAAAATGGCTGATGGCAGAAGCGCATTTTTGGGGGTAACGGTCACACCTGATAACTTGCGCCGAGCTGAGCCTGCAGAGTTGCTCGAGAGTGGAAATGCTATTTAAAATGGCGCTTACCAAAGAACAGAAATTTGAAGCGGCATTACGCTTAATTGAATACCGATTGATCTTCTCGCCTGAAGATCCATATGAAATTCGAGACTGTGGCATGGTGCTTGCCAGCATGGATTGTTATCAAGCCGCTTATGAAGATTTAAAGCTATTTCATCGATCAGTGTCCAGAAGACCCTTCTGCCATGATATTAAAAATGAAATTCAAGGCTTAGAGCGCAAATCTAAACAAAATTCACTCCACTAACCTGTGGAAAATACAATTCACACCTAAAAAATGAGCTTTTCTTCCACAGAGAAGCGTTTGGTGTAATAACTGTAAGAGGCTTAAAAAAAGCGGTCTATTTTTAGTTAGCTTTTTGCAAAAGCCTCTTGCAAAATTCTTGTAATACCGTGATTTGCACTCTTTTGCCTTTTTAGGTCGTTTCCAGGAATCTGCGGCAAATTCACGGCTTCCACCGAGCCTAATGCTTTGGCTTTTTGATAAAAATGCTAACTTTGTATTCTAGCAAGTTTAAATAGCGTTTTTAATTCAGTAATTTGACACTTCACATTTTCCGTTTGGCTTTCAAATAATGCAAGGCGTTCGTCAATAGTATCGTCGCCAATGGTGGTGCATTCAGCGAAAGCGTTTGATGTCTTTTAAGCTCATGCCTGTATTTTTTTCAAACATTGTAATAAACTCAACCATTGCAAGTCGTTATCTGTAAAACGGCGATTACCGTGTTCATCGCGCCCAACGTTAGGCAATAAGCCTTCTTTGTCGTAAAAAGCGTAAGGTGTGGGCAGAGATACCGATTTTTCGGCAGCTTTAGCGGTGGTGTAAGTCATTTTCCTTCCTTTCAAATAAAAAGTTGCAAAAAACGCTTGCTTTAGAGTGAGCTCTAAAGTGTAAACTGTTGCTATCTTGCTTAGGCAAGGCAACTTTGTCAATGAATTAAGAGGAAAAACAATGGAAATTAAACAAATCAACTCAACGATCAAATCTCGTGCAGCGGTAGCATTCTGCGCCAAATCAGCCTTACAAATTGTGGAAATCGACGTAGAAATGCCTCGCAAAGGCGAAGTGTTAATCCGCAATACTCACACGGGCGTGTGCCATACTGATGCGTTTACGTTATCAGGAAGCGATCCTGAAGGCGTATTCCCTAGTGGTGCTTGGGACACGAAGGTGCGGGTGTGGTCGTTGCTGTGGGCGAAGGTGTGTTAAGCGTAAAAACCAGGTGATCACGTTATTCCGCTTTACACCGCAGAATGTGGCGAATGTGAGTTTTTGTCGTTCAGGTAAAAACCAACTTATGCGTCTGCAGTGCGTGATACGCAAGGTAAAGGCTTTAATGCCGGACGGCACGACGCGTTTTTCTTATCAAGGTCAGCCTAGTCTATCACTATATGGGCTGTTCGACTTTCAGTGAATATTCAGTTGTTGCAGAAGTTTCATTGGCGAAAATCAACCCAGAAGCGAACCACGAACAGGTATGTTTACTCGGCTGCGGCGTTACCACAGGTATTGGTGCGGTACATAATACGGCAAAAGTGCAAGAAGGCGACTCTGTGGCGGTGTTTGGCTTTAGGGGCGATTGGTTTTAGCGGTGGTGCAAGGTGCACGTCAAGCCAAAGCCGGTCGTATTATCGCCATTGATACCAATCCTGCAAAAATTCGAGTTGGCAAAAACAGTTTCGGTGCAACGGATTGTTTTAAATCCCGAACGATTACGATAAACCGATCAAAGATGTGTTTGTTAGACATCAACAAATGGGGGCATTGACCATACCTTTGAATGTATCGGCAACGTAAACGTAATGCGTCAGGCATTAGAAAGTGCACACCGTGGTTGGGGACAATCCATTATCATCGGCGTAGCGGGTGCAGCCAAGAAATTTCAACTCGTCCGTTCCAGTTGGTCACAGGTCGTGTTTGGAAAGGCACCGCATTTGGTGGCGTGAAAGGTCGCTCTGAACCGCCGAAAATGGTGGAAGATTCAATGAAAGGGCGACATCCAGTTAGAACCATTTGTGACCCACACAATGACACTCGATCAAATCAATGAAGCCTTTGAGTTAATGCACGAAGGTAAATCGATCCGCACGGTTATTCATTACTAAGGTACGCGATGAAACTGATTGAACAACATCAAATTTTTGGCGGTTCGCAACAAGTTTGGGCACATCATGCCCAAACGCTGCAATGCGAAATGAAATTTGCCGTCTATTTGCCAAATAATCCGGAAAATCGACCGCTTGGTGTGATTTATTGGCTTTCCGGCTTGACGTACGGAACAAAAATTTCATTACTAAATCAGGCTTTTCAGCGTTATGCGGCAGAACATCAAGTGATTGTGGTTGCCCCTCGATACCAGCCCTCGCGGAGAGCAAGTGCCGAACGATGCTGCTTACGATTTAGGGCAAGGTGCAGGCTTTTATCTGAATGCGACCGAGCAGCCTTGGGTGACGAATTATCAAATGTATGATTATATTTTGAATGAGTTGCCTAGTCTGATTGAGGAAAAATTTCCTACCAACGGCAAACGTTCCATTATGGGGCATTCAATGGGCGGACACGGTGCATTGGTATTGGCATTGCGAAACCGGGAACGTTATCAAAGTGTTTCTGCCTTTTCGCCCATTTTGTCGCCAAGCCTCGTGCCTTGGGGAGAAAAAGCCTTTTCTGCCTATTTAGGAAAAGATCGCGAAAAATGGCAGCAATATGATGCCAACGCGCTCATTCAACAAGGCTATAAAGTGCAAGGTATGCGTATTGATCAGGGCTTGGAAGATGAGTTTTTGCCAACACAATTGCGTACCGAAGATTTTATCGAAACCTGCCGTGCGGCAAACCAACCGGTCGATGTGCGCTTCCACAAAGGCTATGATCATAGCTATTACTTCATCGCCAGTTTTATTGGTGAGCATATTGCCTATCATGCGGCATTTTTGAAGTAACTAAAAGCGTAGCCTGTTTTCCAAAGCTTTTTCGATTAGCTGATGAGGTTAGTCGGTGAAAAGAATCTGCCCCAAAAGTTGGACTAAACTTCCAACTGATTAAGGGGCAGATTTTATTTTGTCTAAAGCCACCCTTTTTCGTTTAAAGTAAACGTAAGGTGTCGCTGCTGCAAGAATCATTAACCCATATTGCCATCGGGTAACCATATTGGAAATGTAGCTCTGGCATAAACTCAAAGTTCATTCCGTAGGTCGATGCCACCAAAGTTGCTGGTAAGAACATCACTGAGACCACCGAGAAGAATTTCATAATACGGTTCTGTTCAATATTGATGAAACCCATCGCCGCTTGCATCAAGAAATTCACTTTTTGGAATAGTGATTCATTATGTGGTTGCAAAGATTCAATATCTCGCATGATATCTCGTGCTTGCTCTAGCTGATTATTTGGCAAACGAGTTTTTGCGTAATAAGAAACTTAGTGCACGTTGAGTATCCATCAAACAGAGCGCGCACTTTAGAACTGACATCTTCTAATTCAGTTAAATCAGAAAGCGCTTCGTTAAGGCTATCGCCTTCCTGTTTACCATTCAAAAATCACATGGCTTAAATTTTCTAAGTCTGAGTAAACGGTTTTCAATTACATCAGCAAGCTGCTCGATTTTGGTTTCAAACAGATTCAATAACAATTCATAAGCATTGCTATCAATCAATTTCATACGACGTGAACGCATTCGATAAAGACGAAATGCAGGTAAATCACGTTCACGCAAGGTAAATAAACGCCCATCACGAATGGTAAATGCGACGGTTGCAATATCCGCATAACCATCATCATCAAGGCAATAAAAATGAGTGTAGATGTAAACCGTCTTCATCTTCAAAAACGCGCAGAAGCTTCTAAGTCTTCTAATTCATGTTCTTCAGCAAGGGTTTGGTCTAGTCCGAGTTTTAATACGCTACGTTCATCATCACTAGGGTCGATTAAATCAATCAAATCGCATCATTAAAGCTGATCGCGAGAGGTATCATCAATACTAATGAGATGGGCGTGTTCTAATGCAAAAGCGCGAATCATTTCATTTCTCCATAGAGTTAGGAGGTGATGAACTAAAAATGAACAAAAGGAAAAATACTAGGCGAGGCGGTACCGACCAAGTCGGCATCTTGAGGCGGACAAAGGCGGGTTAAAAATGCAAAGTATCGACTATAGCTGTCCAAAATGTATAATCCTCAAGTAAAAATAACGGCGCAAATACTACAGAGGTTCAGCAAATGAGTCAAGAAAAAGGCAATCAAGCGGTCTATTTTCAAAGAATTTTTGCTAAATCTAGCTAACTGAGCGCTAAACTCCACAATGTATGTTTTTTTCGTTGCTTTTTATTTCAAACAATTCAGCGTATAATCGAAACGCAATTATTTTCTAATTTAAATTAAGAGAATTCACTATGGGTATTAGCATGCCACAACTTCTGATTATTATTACTATCGTTGTATTACTATTCGGAACGAAAAACTGCGCTCATTAGGTTCAGATTTAGGAGAATCAGTAAAAAGGCTTTAAAAAGCAATGTCTGAAGAAAAACCACAAGATGCTAGCTTTGAAAAAGTAGAATCAAAAAGCCGCTGAAAGTGCAGAACAAAAAGCAAAAGAAAAAGAGCAGGCATAATCCGTGTTTGATATCAGCTTTCAAGAATTACTTTTTGGTATTCGTTGTAGGCTTAGTCGTATTAGGGCCGCAACGTTTTACCGGTAGCGATAAAAACAGTCATGGGATGGATTAGAACCATTCGAGGACTAGCGGCGAACGTGCAAAATGAACTTGCCCAAGAGCTCAAATTAAAAGAGTTACAAGAAAGCATAAAAAAGCAGAAGCCTTAAATCTGAGTGCACTTTCACCAGAATTAAGTAAAACGGTTGAAGATCTTAAACAATCTGCTCAGCAAATGCAGTCTTCACTGAATCAAACTGAAGGTGAAATTCGTAAGCTGACTGATGAGCAGGTTGCGGAAATTCAAGCAAAAATTGCGCAAGAAGAAACTGCACATTCGCAAAATAGCGAAGAAACTCCACCGCTTGTTGCAGAGAATGCAGAAAACAATGAAGTGGAAACGGCACAAGTGCAAGAAGAAAACACGACTTCTGCAGCTGATATTGCCGAAATGGCAGAGTAGATGAAGAAAGAGTTAGCCGCGCAGCTTTCAGCTACTACTCACCAGATGATTTTTGAAGCGCCAAAAATCGGAGGATAAACCGTATGCAAGCTGATCAATCCCAACCGTTAATCGCGCATTTGGTGGAACTGCGAAACCGACTATTAAAATTTTTCATTTTCGTATTAGTCGTTTTTGTGGCTTGGTATTTTTGGGCAAATGATATTTATAGCCTACTTGCTGCACCACTAACCGATCAATCTGCCAAAAGGGCAACGATGATTGCCACCAGCGTGCAACGCCATTTTTACACCCATTAAATTAACGGGTGTTGTGGCAATCTTTCTTTCCGTGCCTTTTTATTTTGTATCAAGTTTTGGGCTTTCGTTGCACCAGCCTTATACAAGCATGAAAAACGATTGATTTACCCACTATTGGTTTCAGTACTTTTGCTCTTTTATGCTGGTGTGGCTTTTGCCTATTATGTCGTTTTTCCCATTAGTGTTCAGTTTCTTAACGAGCACCACACCGGAAGGCGTACAAATGGCAACAGATATTAGTAGCTATTTAGATTTTGTTCTAACTATCTTTATCGCTTTTTGGTATCTGTTTTGAAGTTCCTGTGGCAATTATCTTACTCTGTTGGGCAGGCATAACAACACCTGATGATCTTAAAAGCAAAAACGTCCCTTATATTGTGGTCGCGGCATTTGTCATCGGTATGATACTCACCCCACCAGATGTTTTTCTCAAGCTTTGCTTGCTATTCCAATGTGCTTGCTGTTTGAAGTGGGTGTTATCTGTGCCAGATTCTATAAACCACGAGAAGAATCTACCGAAGAGCCTTCACAAGAAAGCTAATCCTAATAACAAAAATGCGCACTTAGCTAAGTGCGCATTTTTATCTTATTTTAACCATCCTGTCGGCGTTACATTTTGGTTATCCATCAACTTAATAAAGCCACAAACCACGCGGAAAAATATACCAAATTCCTGCCGTTCCCAAATAATAAGCACACCAATGAAAAATAAAAGGTAAGTAGTCCGCCAATCAACATTCCCAATGACTACGCCCCCAAAAGGTCCGAATTAAATAGTTAATGTGATCGTGATAATAGGTATGAATCAATTCATCACGTCTAATATAAGCAAGAATGACGCCAATTAACGTAGGCAATCCGCCGAAAATCATGCCTAACCCAAATAAACCGTACAAAAAGATACATGAGGGTTACGTTGTTTTTCTAATGAAGGTTGAGGTGAAAATTCTTCTTGCATAAAAGCCTCCTTAAATATACAAGCGGTCTAATTTTAGTAAAACTTTACCAAAATTTGACCGCTTGTAAAGCTCATTCATTTTGAGAGAGTTAAATCCTCGCCATCCATGCCTTGAATATCTTCAAAGTATTGATTCATCTCGAAGGCTGGTTTTTGCTCAGCAGACTGACTAATAATACGCGCTGGCACACCTGCCGCAGTGGCATGATCGGGTACAGGCTGCAACACCACAGAATTCGCACCAATTTTTGGCATATTGACCAATTTCAATATTGCCCAAAATTTTGGCACCTCACCAATCATCACGCCCTCTCGGATTTTTCGGATGACGATCACCGTGTTCTTTGCCCGTTCCGCCTAGCGTAACGCCTTGTAGAATCGACATCATTTTCAATCACTGCAGTTTCACCCACCACAATACCTGCTGCATGGTCAAACATAATCCCGCAACCCACACGAGCAGCCGGATGAATATCCACATCAAAAAGCAACCGAGATTTCATTTTTGCAGATAAACTGCTAATGCTTGACGACCTTGTTGCCAGAGATAATGTGTCACCCGATAGCTTTGCAAAAGCGTGGAATCCTTTTAAGATAAAGTAATGGCGTTGTCCATTTATCTACCGCTGGATCTCGCGTTCTAACCGCATCAATATCGCACGCTGCACTCATAATAATGCTCGGATTGGCTTGGTAAGCTTCTTTCGATAATCTCTTTCAGCGCAATGGCAGGCATAATTGGATTTGCCAGTTTATTCGCTAGAATATAGCTTAACGAGCCCCCTAGATGGCTATGTTTTAAAATGGTGGCGTGGAAGAAACTCGCTAACATCGGTTCACTTTCTACCAACTGATGCGCTTCTTGCCGATAGCTGCCAGTTTGATCTAATTCTGTTTGTGCATCTCATTTCCTTTTTGCAAAAATTCACAAAATCCGACCGCTTATTCGCCTTTCCGCTCACGGCCTAGCAGAGATTTCACGACATCATGCGCATTTTTGCCTTCAAACAGCATTTGGTAGATTTGCTCAACAATCGGCATTTCTACGCCTTGCGCCTGTGCTAACAAATAAGCTTCTTTTGGTGTTATAGAAACCTTCTACAACCCTGCCCGATTTCTGCCATTGCTTGCTCTGCTGATTGCCCTTGCCCTAAAGCCAAACCGAAAGCGACGGTTACGTGATTGGTTATCGGTACAAGTTAGCACTAAATCACCTAGCCCCGCCATTCCCATAAAGGTTTTTGGATCAGCCCCTAATGAGGCCCCTAAACGGCTAATTTCTGCCAATCCTCGGGTAATCAATGCTGTTCTAGCATTCGCACCAAAAGCCCATTCCATCAGAAATCCCAGCACCAATCGCGATAACGTTTTTAATCGCTCCACCAAGCTGACACCCGTCATATCATGGTTAATATAAACGCGGAATGCTTTTTGAGCAGTGAATACGTTGCTGCATTTCATCAGCAAAACGGGATCATTAGAAGCCAATGCAATCGCTGTTGGCATACCTGCAGCTAATTCTTTTTGCAAATGTTGGGCCAGAAAGCACCGCTAGGGCGTGTTCTTTTCCAAGAATTTCTTCTGCGACGGTTTGTAGTAAACGCCCCGTGTCGCGCTCTAGCCCTTTGGTTGCCCACATAATACGGTGATCAGGGGCGAATCAATGAGCTTAATATTATTCAACACTTCAGCAAATACATGGCTTGGCACGACGACCAAAATATCGCGAGATTTAGCTAAAGCTTGCGCTAAATCAGATTCAATCGTTAAAGCATCAGGAAAAAGGGATGCCAGGTAAGAATGCTTGGTTGGTACGCTCTCGAGCTAATACTGCCATCGTTTCCAGGCAGATGCCCTCATAAATAGGTTTGGTGACCATTACGAGAAAGGGCAATCGCTAAGGCTGTACCATAAGAACCAGCACCTAATACCGTGACCGGTGCAGAATAGGTTGAAGTCATAGATTCTCCTTAAAAGCTTGGCAAAAATCATAAAAATGACCGCTTGCCGAGAATAAAAGCGCCGCTCAAAGGCGGGAATGGTTGGCATTGTATCAAAAACCTTATGACTGCCAGCATAAAGAAAAAGGGTATGCGCAAATTACGCATACCCTTTTATCAATAAGAAATTAGTTTACCGCTGTTTCGTCGCTTTGTTCAGCCGCCGCTTGGCGCTCTAAATAATCTACGAAAAGTGCATCAAAAGTTTACCGGCGATAAGTTTAATGCTGGAAAGTGCCACGATTCACTAAGTTTGAAATCAATTCACGTGCATAAGGGAATAAGATTGTCGGGCATTGTGACGCTAATGCGTGTTGTAATTGAATGCCTTCTAATCCTTTAATAGTGAACACACCTGCTTGTTTCACTTCGCAGATAAATGCAGTATCACCGCTATCTTCTAAAGTTGTGCTCACCGTCATGTGTAATGCAACTTCATAAAGATCTTCATCTACTTGAACAGTTTCAGTATCTAACTCAAAAGCCTAACTGCGGTTTCCATTCTTGATGGAAAATCGTTGGAAGGTTTGGCGCCTCAGAATGAAAACATCTTTGATATAAATACGTTGAATTTGGAATTCTACCGGAGTTTGTTCGGTATTTTCTGCTACTGATTCTCTTCAGCCATAATGTGTCCTTATTTCTTTTTCACAGTCGGTAAGTTTTCTGCTTTCCAGCCAACCATCCCTTCTTTTAATACATAAACTTGGTTGAAACCTTGTTTTGGTTAATAGCTCAGCACTTTTGGTCGCGCTAAAGCCATTGGCATCTAATAAAATAACTGGACGATCTTTGTATTTGTCGATTTGATGAACATTATTCGCTTTTAATTTCGCTTGGTAACAAATGTATGCTACCGACTAAATGTCCTGCTTTGAATTCATCATCTGAACGCAAATCCACTACAACACCATCAGAATTATTAACCAATTGGGTCGCAATCGCGTTGTTAATTACGCGATATTTACTGGTTGCACCTTTATAGAAATTCATCAAAACTGCGCAGAAGATACCTACCACGCCATAACCATCACAGGATGATGGCTAACAAATTGTTGTATTTGCTGAGTAAATGTTAAGTCCATTGTTCCTCTCTGTAGAAATTCAAGCGGTCGGATTTTTGCAAAACTTTTGCGAAAATCCACCGCTTGTGTGTCATTTGCCCTCAATATGAAGGCAATTTATGAAAGATTAAAGCTTGAACTTGAGATTGCATTAACTCATCAAAAAGAAAGTGCTTTTGTCTGTTACTTTCGCTTTTGCAAGTACAGCATCAACCGCTTGCTCTTCTAACACCACGTTGCGGATGTTTTTCAGTTAATTGACGGTTTTTCGCATAGTATTCTACCACTTCAGCTGGTTGTTCGTATGCTGATGCGATATCTGCGATCATTGCTTCAACGCGTGCTTCATCTACTTTTTAATTCGTTTTTGGCTGATTACATTTGAAAGTAATAAACCTACTTGAACACGGCGTTTTGCATCTGCTTCAAATAATTCAGCTGGTAATTGTGCTGCCATTTCTGGTTTACCACCAAAAACGTTGAACCGCTTGTTGACGTAATACATCCACTTCTTCCGCGATTGCTGCCGCTGGTACTTCAATATCATTTTGTGCAATTAAACCATTGATAACTTGGTTTTTCACACGTGCAGTCACTGCATTTTTCAATTCACGTTGCATGTTTTTCTTAATTTCTGCACGTAAATCTTCAACTGATTTTTGCGTTACCAAATTTTCACGAATTCTTCAGTTAATTCAGGTAATACAATGTTTTCTACTTTTTCAAGGTAATTGCGAATTTCGCTGCTTTACCTTTTAAGTTTTTCTGAGTGATAGTCTACTGGGAAAGTCACATCAATATCAAATTGTTCACCCGCTTTGTGACCAACGATACCTTTCTTCGAAAACCAGGGATCATTCGGCCTTGACCCATTGCAAGTACGAAATCAGTTGCTTTACCGCCTTCAAACTCTTCACCATCTACAGAACCTACGAAGTCGATAACAACGCGATCTTTCTGCTTTTCGCTGGCTCTTGAGATTCTGCCCAAGTTGCTTGTTGTTTGCGTAATACATCAACCATTTTGTCTAAATCTGCTTCTGTGATTTCAACAACTGGTTTTTCAACTTCAATGTTTTTCTAAAGCCTTTTAATTCTACTTCTGGGAATACTTCAAAAAGTTGCAGAGAAAGAGAAATCTTGACCTGGTTGATAGTTGTTTGGTGTGAATGTCGGACGGCCCTGCAAGGGCAATTTTTCTGCCATTACGCCTTCGAAGAATGCACGTTGCATTTCATCAGATAATACGTCTTGACGTGCTGCTAAACCGAAACGTTGTTCGATGATTGAGTGTGGCACTTTACCTTTACGGAAACCATCTACGCGTGCATTTTTGCATAGCCTTTTTAATTGCTCTTTATATGCTGCTTCGATTTTGTCTGCTGGCACAGTGATAGTAACGCGGCGTTGTAAGCCTTCTAAAGTTTCGATAGAAATTGACATTCTTAAACCTCAATGAGATATATTATTAGATACAAAAATAGACAGCCATTGTACTCATCAAAAGAAGATCTAGCAAGCCTTTGCCACAAAAACCATAAAAACGGAGCGTGTCTTCAACACGCCCCGCTTCTATATGATTGATTATAATCCTTTTTGGAATACGGATTTTTGACCTGGGAAGATCTTATCCGCATCTTTGATCACTTCTTTGTTCGCATCAACAATTGCCGTATATTTTTGCGCCACTGCCGTACGCTTTTTCAGCGATCTTCCAAAGAGTATCCCCTTTCTCGATCACATAAAACTCATCGTCGCCACCAAGTGACTCGCCGTTCGCAATTTGTAAATTGTCAATATTTACGCTTGCAATACCAGCAATGTTACCCTGTCATCAATACCGCTTTCTCAACTGCTGCCGCTGTTGCTGCCACACCAGTGATGCTTGCAATACCATTTTTCAACTTTCACTTCTACATTTTCAACGCCTGGATTATCGGCATTTTAAATGCGCAGTGACTGCAGAAGAAGCTTCTTCTTCCTTGTTAAATAATTTGTTACCAATGTTTGAAACAAAATCAAATAAGCCCATTTTTGCATCCTCATTTTTGCTGAAAGGGAGTTAATTTTTACCACCATTTTATCGAAAATATGTCATCCTTTATGTTAGAGTATTGTAAAAGTCTGTGATGAGGAGAATACAAATGAAACTCACGCAGAAGCACTCATTGAACGTGCAGATTTACAGACGCCGTTTAGCACAATTAAAAACAGCGTTTAATCCAAAATGACGCAATATCAAGAAGGCGAATCGCCTGCTGAATCACCCACACAATTACTGATTGAATATCATCAAACAAGCTTGGCTCTTGCCGATTGGGTCGTCAAAAATTAACATGGCTAATCATCAGGTAACGCTTGAAAAATGGCATGAATATGGTTGAAGCACTAGCTCAACGTGATCGTCTTAAAAACCGAACATGCGGCCTTACTTGACCTTGCTAATGCAGCCATGCCAACCGATGGATCGCTATAGCCATAGCGAAATCAAAATGCTTGCAGCTGTGGATATTCAAGCACTTCGCAAGCAAATTGATGAATTAGCTAAATCACTGCGCAAGCTAGATACGCAAATTCAGCAAGCTAACTGGCTGTCTGAAATTTAATCAATTTGGTGTTTCAATTTCAAGGCGAATACGACCTCGCTTAAGGGATAGCAAATTTATACATCGAGATGAAGAGCAATCTCACTTTATTTATCGTGTCGCTCTGTAATGCTTATTGTGTAAATTGTATTGTGTACACTGTACTACCATGTATTGATTGGAATTGAAAAGGGTGGGATTGGGGTTTTACGAACAAGCGGTCGGATTGTGTAAAAGTTTTGCAAAATCCGACCAGTTCTATTTTTCATCTCTAGGATTTCAGATAGAATATCTGACAATTTTTACATTTATTGTTAAAGGACTCGTTATGAAACAAGTGCAATTTTACTTGCTAAATCAGCCTAATAGTGAGCTCAATCTTGCTTGCGAATTAGCCGCTAATGCGTGGCGATTAGGCAAACGCGTGTTAATTGCCTGTGAAACGGAACAACAAGCCGTTTGAAGTGGATGAATTACTTTGGGCACGCGATCCAAAACGCCTTTGTCCCCATAATCTTTCTGGTGAAGTCACACAATATCCCACGCCAATTGAAATCACTTTGGGCTGATAAACGTACATGCGCAACGCCGCGATGTGCTGATTTCCTTACAACATCACATCCCAAATTTTGCACAAAGCTTTACCCAAGTTATTGATTTTGTCCCGACAGAAGAAGAACAAAAAGCACTTGCGCGCGAACGCTGCTACAAACAATATCGCGCAGCTGGCTGGCAACTTTCCACTCAACCCGCCTCAAATTATTACTATCTATATTTTAACAAGATTTTTATGAACCCAATGGATTGGCTTTATATCTTACCTGCAGTGATATTCTTTAGCCTATTGATTCTTTACTGCTACTTTCTTGAACGACAGATTATTTATTTTTACGTCAGCTGCGATAATCTTTTGGATATTGATTATCCTGATTATGTCTTCAACGGCGCGTTTTTCGATACTGTAAATAAACAGCTCGAATCGTATTTAGTGCTATACGCACAATCACATTTCTATCAATTGGGCATTGAACACCAATACGTGAAAATTACGGCTAACGTGAATTACGAAAAAGTATCTATTGCCTGCTATATTGAAGCGACCCGTCAGCAACAAAACGGATTCAGCAAAGAAAGTTTAACCAGCATCAATATCAGCAAAGAAATTGGAAGCGTTTTATCGTTTTATTGAAATTATCAAAAACCGAAATACGCCCAAATTACCAAAACAAAGATAGTACGCTCGAAAAATACGAGCTAGTCAAATAATTCAAGGGAGCGCCAAGCTCCTTTTCATCAAGCATTTAGCATTATTGTTTTGCTAAAAAATATTCGCATACGATTTTTCATCTGCGCTATTCTTATGATTTACTTTATCGCCGATCTCACACTTAAACGAAGCCCAACCTGAAATTACTGCACATTTTTGCAATTTATGCAACAAAAAGCACCAGCTTGCAGAGGCTGTTTATATTTTAGGTGATCTTTTTGATTTTTGGATTGGCGATGATGAAGATTCAGCCCTTTATCCGCCAAGTTAAGCAAGCTATTTCTAGCCTAACTCAAACAGGCGTGCCTTGCTATTTCATTTGCGGAAATCGGGATTTTTCTAATCGGCAAGCGTTTTGCAACTGCCTGCGGCGTGCAATTACTTCCTGATTGCAACGTTAGATTTATATGGTAAAAACCTTAATTGCTGCCATGGCGATACGCTGTGCATTGATGATGTGAAATACCAACAATTTTCGTCGAAAAGTACATCAAAAATGGCGCCAACGCCTCTTTTTATGTTTACCCTTGCACTAGATTGCATATTGCACGGAAAAATCCGCCAGAAAAAGCCAACAAGATAAGCAAGGGAAAAGTGCACAAATTATGGACGTGAACCCACAATTTTCAGCACAAATTATCGAAAATTTGATGCGACGCAGCTGGTTCACGGGCACACACACCGACAAGCGGTACATTTTGAACCGAAATTTACTAGAATTGTGCTGGGTGATTGGAAAGCAGATTATGCCTCAATCTTAGCAGTGGACGAACAAGGCGCAAGATTTGTAAGATTGATATCATTATCCCCTGCTTTAATGCAGAAAAACACTATGCGTGCAGCCGAAAGCGTGCTTGCTCCAGCCTGAACTTGGCACACTTTGGCTCATGATGATGCCTCAACCGACCATACGCTTGTTGTTGCAGAACAACTGGCGCGAGGCATTTCAGAGCAAATTAAAGTTGAATCTTTACCTAAAAATGGGGGCGTTGCTAAAGCGCGCAGTGGGGGCATTACAAAGCCAAGCAGAATTTTGTCGCCTTTTTAGATGCTGACGATGCTTACAGAGCCAAATGCTTTGCAAGTTGCTAAAAGCCATTTTTCAAGCAAGAGATGATGTCAGTTTGGTACGCTTAGCACTTAACCCCATTGATCTCCCTGCTCGTTATCATGAACATCCAAATTTCCCCAAATATGGCAAAGTATGCGAATGACCTGTGGGGTAATGTCGTTTTTCGTCGTGCATTTTTCTCTGCTTGCGGTGGCTTTCCGCAAGATGAATTATTCGCACCTTTGGTGGGGAAGATGGCGCACTTTGGCATTGCCACAACGCGGTCCGCATGAGTCGCAACTGCTTTTTGACTCACCGGGCGTGCAACATTACTGCAGAGATGGCATGCACGCAGAACGCCTGCTTGATGCTCTCTTATTTAACAAGCTACCTGAAGCATTACCCCAGAACATATTGCTGAAGCTGAAGCTGTTACTGCGCGTATCTGCCAACAACTCCATCACTTAAAAACGGGCTTAACGCCTGCTCAAACGGGTATCATCCGATGACCGTGCGGGCATAAAAATCTGCAGCTTAATCGAGTTAGCCAATTTATCTAACTTTTGGATGCAGATTTCTATTTTACTATTTAGAACAAAGCGATTGGAGTGATTCAAGCGTTTTATAAGCAGTCATATCTGCTTGAAGTGGAGTAATTGACACACAATCTTGGTTGATTGCAGCAAAGTCTGTTCCTTCTCTTTCATCAATCGCGACACCATTCGCACCTAACCAATAAACACAACCACCGCGAGGGTCATTGGTTTTCACAATTTCAGCTGCTGGTGAGCGCTTGCCCTAAGTAGGTGATTTTTACCCCTTTAAGCTGTTCATAAGGTAAAATCTGGGACATTGATATTAGAATTTCCCGCTGAGTCACCATGCCTTCTTTCAGCTTAGGAAGTAAATCCACTACCACGCGTGCTGCTGTTTCAAAATGATTTTTCCGAAAAGAATACCATGGTATTTATCCTCTCCTTTTTTACCAACTAAAGAGACTGCAATACTTGGTAAAGGTAAATAACGCCTTCTAAAGCCGCAGCCACTGTGCCTGAATAAAACCACATCATCCCTGAGTTAGCCCCATGGTTTGATACCCGAAATCACAATATCAAAATCATTCAGAAACAAACCATTTAATGCTAAATGTCACACAATCTGCAGGCGTACCAGCAATCACCGCATAATTGAACTCATCAAAAGCATGTACTCGTAATGGTTCAGTTAGGTTAAGCAGCTTGATGCTGCGGTTCGGTTGCGATCGAGGGGCAATAACGGTGACTCTATGCCCTGCTTGGCGTAAAGCGCGCGCGCTAAAGTTTGGATGCCTTCAGCATGAAAACCATCGTCGTTACTAATTAAAATGTTCATTATTTATGCCTCTTCATCCAATTGAATCAATTCACGCACTAACGCGGTCGCATAGCTACCACTGTCTAAAAGAATCGTAATCGCAAGCCTTCTGCTTCAAATGCCCAACTCAGTTCTTTAGGCTGGCGAAAGCATCGCCTCGACGTGCTTCGTTCATTCGTGCATTTTTCATTAAGCCGATTAGGGCTTGTTGTTTTTCAATTATTGCTTTTCTGCCGGATTCGCTTGGCACTCCAGCGAACGCTCGCCAATGTAACGGGGCAGTCAGGTGAACATCACCTTGTAATAAGCGTGCTTAGCGGTTTTCAACTTCTTCAGGGAGAAACATTAAAAAGCTGTTTGTGCCATCCAGTTGTAAATAGTCATAGGCTTCAACTTGACCTATTTTTGCCACTGGCGAATTCGATCGGAAACCACTAAATTAAACACTTCGCTACGTGCCGCAGAAAGATAGAAGCTGCGCTTTTTGCGATCTTTAACTTGAATTTCACCTGCTGCCCAGCGGTGTGCTTGCAATTATGTCCATCTCGTCCAAAACGCTGTTCGGTAAAATAGTTTTGGAAATCCGACCGCTTGTAATTGGGTTAAACGTGTATTGAGGTCTCTCACTTTCTTTCACATCACGCAAGAAAAATCTCAAAATGGTTACCCGCTAATGCACCAACACGAATTTTTCGATTGTGACGAGTCACCGTGCTAAACTTTCTACGCCTTCACAAACAAATTGACTGAAATCAGGCGTTTCTTTTACCTGCAAGGTGTAAACAGAACCATTGCTCCAGTAACTGCATGGCGATCTTTTAATCCTGCATAACTCATATCACGATCGCTAATGCCCGCAAATTTTTGCTAATTTTTCACCGACAAATAATGTGTTTGCATCGGTTTTTCGAATGTGTACAACAACAAATTCACCTTCTCCAGCTAATGGATAGCCTAATTCTTCACGCACAATAAAATCTTCACAGTAAGCCTTAAGGCGGCCAACTTGTTGTGGTTTGCCCAATAAATAATTTAATTTCATTTAAGATATTTTTAAAAAGAGTAGAAAAGGGCTAGATTATACGCTAGTCCTTGTGATTGAGATCACAAAAATGGATAAAATAAGCCAAATTCTCCCTAAAATTTGGTATAGTTTGCACGTTTATTTTAACTTTATAGGAGAAATCAAAATGGCACGTCGTCCACTTGTAATGGGTAACTGGAAATTAAACGGCAGCAAAGCATTCAATGCAGAGCTTATCAGTGCATTAAAAGCTGAATTACACGGCGTTACTGGCTGTGATGTTGCAATCGCTCCACCTGTTATGTACTTAGCGCAAGCTGAAGTTGCTTTACAAGGCTGTGGTTGCAGCTGCAGCGGTAAAGGCGTGGTACAACTGGCGCACAAAACGTAGATGTAAATGTACAAGGTGCATTTACGGGTGATATTTCAATTGAAATGTTAAAAGAGTTTGGCGCGAAATATATCAATATCGGCCATTCTGAGCGCCGCACTTACCACAAAGAAAGCGATGAGTTTATTGCGAAAAATTCGAAGTAATTAAAAAGCAGGTTTTAGTGCCAGTATTATGTATCGGCGAATCTGAAGCTGAAAACGAAGCAGGTCAAACTGAAGCGGTTTGCGCACGTCAAATCGATGCGGTCATTAACGCGATTAGGCGTTGAAGCGTTCAATGGCGCAGTCATTGCCTATGAACCAATTTGGGCAATCGGTACGAGGTAAATCTGCAACTCCAGCACAAGCGCAAGCCGTTCACGCATTTATTCGTGGTCATATTGCAGCAAAATCACAAGCAGTGGCAGACCAAGTGATTATTCAATACGGTGGTTCTGTAAACGATGCTAACGCGGCTGAATTGTTACCCAGCCAGATATTGATGGGGCATTAGTGGGCGGTGCATCATTAAAAAGCACCAGCATTCGCAGTGATCGTTAAAGCTGCAGAACAAGCGAAAGCATAATGACAAGCGGTCAGATTTTGTGAATCTTTTTGCAAAACTGATAACCATAAAACTGAAAAATCGACACCTTTGGGTGTCGATAATCTTATCACGCTAGCACCAACGTTTAATTTTTATGCCTAGCTGAGGCAAATAATGCCCCGAAAACAACAATAAATGCCCCAATAATACTTAAAAAGGTAAATCTGGTTCATGGAAATATGCGGGTTTCATAGGTAAGCCAATTCGGAAAAGCCTAAGGTAAAAATCGGAATAAGTGGCATAAGCAAGCTAACTTTAGAAACATCCCAACGGTTTAAAAGCCTCAGCATAGCTACCGTATGCAATAATCGTATTTAAACAACAATAAATCAAACAAATCAATGCAAATGGGCTTAATTTCTCCTTTGTGAAATATCTGCAAAGTAAAAACAATACTGCAACCAATATAAATCACCAATAAAATTTGTAGGAATTAAATTTCTGCAACATGATTTTTGTGCTAACCTGTAACCAATCCACACAAGGCTTGCCACAAAAGCCAAAAGATACCGAAAAGCATAATTATTCATTGCCGCAAAATCAGCAAATCGGTTATGGAAGAAAAGCCCAAGCCCAGTCAGCACCATAACAAAGCCTATTTTTGGTGAGATTTGATGCTTTAAAATAAATACCCCGCAGAGCATCATCATAAAAGAAGATATTGGGCTTAAGACTTGGCTGGCCATGGGCGGAATATAGCGTAGCGCAACATTAAAAAGAAAGAAATTACCAGATAATCCAATGATCCCGATAAGCACTAAATAACGATAATTCAGGCTAAAAGCGGTCAATTTGGGTAATGCAAAGGCTAACAGGACAAATACGCCAACAGCGGCTGCAACAAAACGATACCAAACAATAGTTTGAGCGTTCAGTTCTTTAAGCACGGGCTGTAAAGCAATGGGTGAGGTTCCCCACATTAAAATAGCACTGAGCGTAAAGAGAAAACCTACCAACGGTTGTTTTCATAATTGTGTTATGTTTAAATGACAGAAAAGCCTCGCTGAAATTGCGAGGCTTTTTAATTTTCATTTTGAAATGAAGTAAACTCGTTATTATTCAGCAACGATGCTTACATATTTGCGATTTTTCTCGCCTTTCACTTCAAATTTAACTTTACCGTCTGCAGTTGCAAATAAAGTGTGCTCTTTACCCATACCCACATTTGAACACTGCGTGGAAATTTAGTACCACGTTGACGAACAATGATGCTACCTGCTAAAACAGACTCGCCACCGAAACGTTTAACACCAAGGCGTTTAGCTTCAGAATCACGACCGTTACGAGTTGAACCACCAGCTTTTTAGTTGCCATCTACTTGATCTCCTCTGAAATTATGCTTGAATCCCAGTGATTTTCACTTCTGTGAACCACTGACGATGACCTTGTTGTTTACGGCTGTGTTTACGACGACGGAATTTAACGATTTTAATTTTTCGCCACGACCGTGTGCAACAACTTCAGCCACTACTTTAGAACCCTGCTACAACTGGGGTACCGATTTTAACATCTTCACCGTTAACGACCATTAACACTGAGTCAAATTCAACTTTTTCACCAGTTGCTACTTCAAGCTTTTCTAAACGAACAACTTCGACCTTCACTTACTCGGTGTTGTTTGCCGCCACTTTGGAAAACTGCGTACATATTTACTCCGCTATGTGTGCTATTTGCTATCTCGCGTAAGCACGATTTTAAATTCATAAAAATAGGGCTTGAATTCTACGCAAAACACATCAAAGAGCAAGTCCTGAATTTCAAAAATGAAAAATAATTGCAATTTATTTTCCTGGTCTTTAATGTGATGCTCCACTAGAAAATAGATTGATGACCAAAACGCCGAGAATAATCAATCCCATGCCAATAAACCCTGCAACATCTGGTTTTTGTCCGAAGACAAAATAAGCCACTACAGCGGTTAACACAATGCCTACGCCTGGACCATACTGCATAAACAATGCCTAGCTGTAATGATTTTGTAATAATAGAAAGTAAATATAATGAGACGGCAAAAGCAATCAACGACACAACGGTTGGAAGTGCTTTTGAAAAACCCTTCGCTGGCTTTGATACAGTTGCGCCAATGACTTCAATCACGATGGCAAAGCCCAATAAAACCCATGGATTCATTTTTCTCCCAATGAAAAAGCCCATCACAATTGTGATGGGCACCTTTATCTTTTATGTAATTAGCCTGCAACTGCGATACGTTTCATATCTGTCATGTAGCCACGTAACTCTTGACCGATTAATTCAACCGGGTGGTTACGGATTGCATCGTTTACATCGCGTAAAGTGATGTTGTCGATAGCAACTGCTGGTGTAGGTTCACCTAAGTCACCTTTTTGTAAGGTTGGGATGATTTCTTTAGCAAGAATTGGGGTTGCTACGTTAGAGAATAAGTAGTTACCGTATTCTGCAGTATCAGAAATGACCACGTTCATTTCGTATAAACGTTTACGCGCGATAGTGTTTGCGATTAACGGTAATTCGTGAAGTGATTCATAGTAAGCTGATTCTTCATAGATACCGCTTGCCACCATTGCATCAAAGGCTAATTCAACACCTGCTTTCACCATTGCAACCATTAACACGCCGTTATCAAAGTATTCTTGTTCAGAAATTTTGATGCCGTCTGCTTTTGGTGCATTTTCAAAGGCAGTTTTGCCAGTTGCTTCACGCCATGCGAATAAATCTTTGTCGCCATTTGCCCAGTCAGCCATCATAGTTGCTGAGAAGTGACCGCTGATGATGTCATCCATGTGTTTGTAATATAAGAAGCCAAGGCTTTCTTTGATTTGTTCCGCAAGTTCAAATGCACGTAATTTTGCGCTGTTTGATAAGCGATCCATCATTAATGTGATACCGCCTTGTTTTAAGGCTTCGGTAATGGTTTCCCAACCGTATTGGATCAATTTACCTGCGTATGCTGGATCTTTACCGTCTGCAACTAATTTGTCGTAACATACGATAGAACCTGCTTGTAACATACCGCAAAGAATGGTTTGTTCACCCATTAAGTCAGATTTTACTTCTGCGACGAATGAAGATTCTAATACACCCGCACGGTCACCACCGGTTGCAGCGGCCCATGCTTTCGCAATTGCCATACCTTCACCACGTGGGTCATTTGCAGGGTGAACCGCGATCAATGTTGGTACACCGAAACCACGTTTGTATTCTTCACGTACTTCAGTACCTGGACATTTTGGTGCAGTCATTACCACAGTGATGTCTTCACGGATTTGCTCACCTACTTCAACAATATTAAAACCGTGTGAGTAACCGAATGCAGAATCTTTTTTCATTAATGGCATCACATCAGCCACCACTTTAGAGTGTTGTTTGTCTGGGTGTTAAGTTGATCACTAAGTCTGCGGTTGGAATTAATTCTTGATAAGTGCCCACTTTAAAACCGTTCTCGGTTGCACGTTGGAATGAAGCACGTTTTTTTCTGCAATCGCTTCGGGACGTAATGCATAAGCGATGTCTAAGCCAGAATCACGCATATTTAAACCTTGGTTTTAAACCTTGTGCACCACAGCCTACGATAACGATTTTTTTGCCTTTTAAGTAGTTGCAACCGTCAGCAAATTCGCTGCGATCCATAAAACGACAACGACCTAATTGGTCTAATTTTTCGCGTAAATTTAAAGTATTGAAGTGGTTGTTTGCCATAATTGTGTTCCTTTTTAAAAATCGGATTGAATTGATGCTGGTGCAGTATAACGTATATCGTTTAATTGCGTAAATTGAAGTTATCAGGATTTTTATATTGCAATTTTTGCAATTAAAATAGCGCTTATTCCTAATTTACTTATCAGATTCATGTAATTGTTTTTGCCCCTTGCAAAACCTTTCCGATAAAATGACTGCTTCACAAAGAATCAGAAATTAATATGAAGATAAACCGATTAACTCTTGAAAAGTGCAAAGAATGCGATGAACTGGTAAAGGTTCCGCACCAACTACACGGACATATTGCACTCTGCCCAAATTGCCACGATGTGTTAGATAAAGATAACGCTTGGAATTTACGCCGTTGTGCGATTATTGCTTGGCAATTCTTATTTTAATGCCGTTTGCTTTTACTTATCCGCTCATGAGTATTGACTTGCTTGGCATGCCAATCCACGCAACTGTTTGGGGTGGAGCTTGGAAAATGGCCACAGAAGGTTATCCTTACACGGCGTTTATGGTGCTGTTTGCTCCATTATTATGCCGATAGCCCTTTGTTATTTTTAGTACCGACTATCAGCGTTCGGCGAATTATTCATCAGCGTCCGCGTTATACGCTGATTTTGCTGACGAAAATTCAAGAATGGGTCGCATGTTAGATGTGTATTTAGTTGCACTTGTCGCAGCGTTCAAGATCAAAGACTATGCTAGCCTGAGCTTTAGCATGCAATTAAGTGCTTTTCGTGATTGTGACTATTCTCACTACGCTATTATTCATTAAGATTAACCCGAAAACTGGTTGGGCGTATTTTTACCCAGAATATCGCCCATTGCCATCAGATCGCTGTTGGGCATCCAACGCTTTGCCCAACTTAGCGAATATACCTTTGATGAAAATATTGTTGACTTAAAAGGCAGACGACGTTGCCCCGCCAGAAAGCAATCTTTCTGTTCCCGATAATATAAAGCTACAACGCGTGTGGGCAGCACTTATTGCGGGGGTAATCATGATGATTCCTGCAAATACTTTTGCCGATTTCCGCCACTGGGCTAGCTGGGTGCGGTATCTGCTGATACCCTCGTTTTCTGGTGTGCTAACTTTTTATTAGCTTGGGTAGTTATTCAGTTGCAGCGATCGTTTTTATTGCGAGTATCGCGGTACCATTTAGCAAAGTTGCCGTTCTTTTTGTTATTATTAGCGATTCATTACAAATGGAAGACTCCAATTCATCTACAAATGAAACTGCTTCATTATGTACATTTTGTAGGGCGTTGGTCGATGCTCGATTTGTTTGTATTAGCGCTAATGATGTCATTGTTAGAACGTGGGCAAATCCTCAGCTTCTCGGTAGGTGATGCCGCATTCTTCTTTGGCGCTGCGGTCTTTTTAACGATGATTGCCTCAAGCCAGCTCGATTCACGAATGCTTTGGCGAATTCATTACGAACACAATAATCAAGCATCCTCTTGATAAATCATACCTAATATATATAGGGCGTACTAAAGTACGCCCTATTTACGCTTTTTAAAGTGAGCAAGCGGTCGGATTTTAACGATCGTTTTGCAGCGTGGAGAATTTTCTCCACGCAAACTCAAAAATTACTGCTCAATTTCTACCACACGCTCATTTAACGGTTGAGTTGGGCGGTTATTTTTGCCTTCAGTGCCTCTATAGCTGCAATTTGTTCAGCGCTTGCTTGAATTGGAGATTGGAAGATCATCCAAGAGACGTTCTCACTACAGGTGGGGTTGTGAGCGAGCCGTTTAATCTGGAAAACGAATCATCTCTTTTGGCAGTAGCGCTTTCGCATCAAGCGGTTGGGCTAATTTTTCTTTCTGTCCAACAGCCAATTTTCTCAACCACTTGCAGCCAACGCTGGGTTTGCTTGACCTTCTTGAACCATCACCGCCATCACCGCTAAAGCTTTATCTTCGCTTTGATGCACAAAATGAATCTCTAAAGGATAATGTTTACGTTTAAAGGTGTGTTCACTTTGGGGTATGGAGTGAAATTGTTTTAAAGTAAAAACGGTTTATCATTTAGTGTAATGAAAGGCGCATTTTTCTTGTGCAACATTCACTTGTAATGTATGCCTCGTTATTTTTCTGCTTGAAAGCTGTAGGGAATAATTCATATTAAGTGGTTTACTCACCACTTTCATGCCATTATCGGATTCCAGATCAACTGGCGATTGAATTTGCAATTTACAGGTTTGATAATCGGTCAGTAAGTCTCCCCAATGTTCAGGGCTCCTTTCCGTTATAAGACCAATGCCTGATGGGTTTGGGCAAGGTAGTTGCGCTTAAATGCGACAAATAGACCAGAGATTAAGAAACGATTTCTCATAAGTTTTCCTCTTTTTGTGGTATTTGCCTCACTGGATTCTGACCGACTTTGCGTTAATTCATGTTGATTTTTAGTCAAATTAAGCGCAGTTCCTGCACTCATCGTATCAGTTAGAAAAATATGAGAAATAAAATATGATCTGCACCCCAAAAAGTTGGACAGATTAGTTAACTTAAATATTGAGCTCGGTATTGCACTGGGCTCAATCCTTTTTAAACCAAGTTTAATTCGTTTTTGGTTGTAACTACACTAAATATTCTTCACTTTCAGCCTGTAATTCAGCAATTGAATGATAACTCCGTGAGTAAAAACACTCTGATTTTAATATTGCAACTTTCAATCACCGCATTATCGTAGCACATTTCCTCGGTGGCTCATACTTTGCACCGCTTTTACCCTCCAACATCTTTACCCATGCGGCCCAGTGCCATACAATACACCTTGGTCGCTATGAATAATCGGGCACTCTGTCGGTTTAAGCCGACTAAGCCCTCATGTTCTAACATATTTTTACCAATGAAAACTTCGGACGTGTCGCAAAGTTATAGGCAATAACTTCTCAGTTAGCCAAAGTCCATCAACGGTCAGAAAAATAAAAGCTTTTCTGCCTTAACATGAAATTCCGTTACATCCGTTACCCATTTTTGATTGAGTGCTGTTGCTGTAAAATCACGATTCAGCAAATTCGGGGCAATATGTGATGTTTTTCCACGTTTTTCCATGTCTTTTCTTGCGTAAAATGGAATGAATACCTAACTCGTTCATCAGCTTTAACACCGTTTTATGATTCAAAATTGAAAAACCCATTTGGCGTAATTTAAAACGTCATCGGGGCGATAACCATCTCGTTTTCTGTTCTTTTTATACAGCGATAAGATGGCCTCTTTTACCTCGTGATAATTTCGCTTAATCTCTTTATAGTAAAAGCTTGAGCGAGGCATTTTAGCGACATGAAGTAAATCATTTAATGCGTGGTTTTGGCTTCAATCTTTCAATCATTTTTCTTTTCTGTCGCTGTTTTTGACGGTCGAGCGCCTCCAACTCCTTTTAGATAAGCAATCTCCGCTCTCGAGCCAAGGCGAGCTCTCGTTGTAACTTTTTAAACGCTTTTAGGTGAAAAAGTCTGTAGTTTCTGGAATTTCAATGTCTTTCTTTTTCATCTTTGGCTTCACTATTTTCGGTGTTTGAAGGTTTGTATAAGGCGATTTTATGCCATCAAGCCCTCTTTCTTGAAATGCTTTTAGCCAATAAATGACGAGAGCATGGGAAATTTGATGAAGTTTAGCCACCTCACGGATACCATAATTCTCAATCGGTGACGAGTTTGATAATTTTCAAACGAAATTGATAAGAGTAGGACATAATCTGCACCTCAAATTAGGTGTGTCCAGGTTTTGGGGTGCAGATCACTTTTTAGTCTTATTGTTCATGCCAGTTCTGTTTGCTCATGAGACAGAAATCATGAACAACAAAATCCAGTTCTCTCTCATGTATCGCTCATAACATTGCAAGATGTCCACGATCAAATCCTCTTCCTTTGTGATATTCAAAGGATAACCTTCCAATTGAATATTGGTTGAAACCATTAATGCATGATGAACTTGTGCTGTTTCAGATGCAGGCTTCTCAAACAAGGTAATTTGGTAAACAAAATCTTCTGCTAATCCATTTTTCAATAGAAAGGACCAGTTGATTATTATCGACGTCAAAACGTTGCTGTAATGTCACATTTAGACCATAGGTACCAATGAGTAACTGCCGTAACTCTCTCATTGCTAAAAGTGCCGTTGTTTTTAAATGGGAAATGGCGTCATCTCGCTTAGGTTCAATCACTAACTGTCTTAAACGGCTACGCCAGTTTGCACCTGTCCACAAATCTGAAACCTCTGTGGAATAATATTGACGTTCAAATCGTAAACCTTTTAACAAACTCCATGCCATCACTGACATCAACAGAGCAAAAGGTAAAGAGAAAAACAACATCGTTGATTGTAGTATTTCAATACCGCCAAAAAGATAAAGAACAAACGTAACAGCTGACAATAAACCACCCCAAAACATAGATTGCCAACGAGGTGAAACCTGGCTTTTGTCTTCAATTGCGATATTATTAAGCGTATAAATACCAAAGTTAATGGTTACAATAAAAAAAGAGTGTGATAATAAATAAAGCTAACGTTTTAGTTAAACCGGAATAGGGTAAATAACTCAAAAAAATCAAAAAAAGAAGTGATCCCACATCATTTACAGCTCGACCTAATGCCCCTTAGCAAGATGCTCATTCACCCAAATTGCTCCATTACCAAATACCGTGAACCACAAAAACGAAGAATAAACTTGGTACCATCAATACGCCGAAAATAAACTCCCGCAAAGTTCGTCCGCGAGAAATCCGTGACGATAAAAATCCCAAAAGCCTGGCGCCCATGAAAACCACCATGCCCAGTAAAAAAACCGTCCAATCCATAAACCAGTCTAGATGTTCTACATCATAGGCATAAGCCTTTGAAGCCGACTCTAATTAAACCGCTTAAATAGGTACCAATATTTTCCGTAAAAAGCAGAAATTAAATATATTGTCGGACCGAATAGCAAAAACCAATAACATAAAGAGAAAGGTAACGCCTAGATTTAGCTCACTAAGAATACGGAACCCGTTGGCAATCCCTTGCAGTGAAATTAAGATAGCAATGATAAAAAAACACTCACTAAAATAAGGGGAACCAAATACGGTGAGTTATCCAATAAATGCATTGAGTGGAATGCTGCAGCCAACCGAATCGCACTGTAACCTAAGGTTGCGACTACGCCAAATAAGGTGGTACAAATCCCGAGAATATCAATGACATCCCCCACTTTTCCATTAATCTTTTCTTTCAGTAAGGGATAAAAACAAGAGCGTAAAGAAAAGGGTAATTTATAGCGAAATCCGAAATAAGCAATCGTAAGTGCAATTAATCCATAAATAGCCCAAGCACTGATACTCCAATGAAAAATACTAAAAATAATGCTGTTCGAACTTTTCTCATATTCACCTATTGGTGAAAGAAAATGTGAAAGCGGTTCAGCTACGCCAAGGAAAACAATACCAATACCAATTCCAGAGGTGAAGAGTAATGCAATCCAAGAGCCTAATTTAAACTCTGGTTCTTCCTCATCACTCCCGAGTTTAATATCGCCGTATCGTCCTAACGCCAAGAAAAGTAAAAAGAATAGAAAAAATGCACTCAGTAAAATATAAAAACCAGCTAAATTGAGAAAAATAAAGAGCTTTCGCCGCAGCAAGATAAGATATCGTTTGCTGCGTATCAAATAAAAAGGGCTGCAATAATCGCTAAACTAAAACCTAAACTGCCCCAAATAACATTTTGCTTTGAAAGTATTTTGTATCTTCATATTTGTTTTAAGATAAAAAAGTGCGGTTAAAAATTTAGAGGA